>ERZ808040.523-NODE-523-length-32216-cov-6.630947_pt1 | contig 32216 bp, 28 predicted proteins | sample MGYA00380191_ERZ808040 | MGnify/ENA primary metagenome ERZ808040 (study PRJEB31490, sample SAMN06133395) | mouse gut metagenome | isolation source: J6 | host: mice | place: China: Chengdu | collected 2015-05 ...
CCCCCTGCCACATTGTCATCTGCAAGCCCCCCTTCTCCATCTCCACCCCCCAGCTGTTCGGGCGGGTGAATGTGCGGAAAATCGTCCGCCGCCCGGACACCGCCGGCATCGTCGCCGCCCTGGAGGCCAAAGACCTGGCCGGGGTGGCCCGGCGGATGTACAATGTGTTTGAAGATGTGCTGGAGCCCCGGCGGATGGCGGAGATCAACGAGATCAAGGCGGCGCTCATCGACTGCGGCGCCCTGGGGGCGTCCATGTCGGGCAGCGGCCCCTCCGTGTTCGGCCTGTTCAGCGGCGGGGACTGCGCCCGGGAGGCCTGCCGCCGCCTGAAGGACAGCTACCGGGACGTGTTCCTGTGCGGGCCCGCGTGAAAAAATCCGCCCGCGGCGTATAAAACCAGAACGCGCCGTCCATACTGTGCCCATACGGTACATAGGACGGTGTGTTTTGATGAAAGGTTCTTTTTCTTCCTCCTCCAGGCTCCGCCTCTGGGAGGCGGCGCTGTTTCTCGCCCTCGGCCTCACCCTCACGGCGGGCGTGTGGGCCTCCGCCACCGAGGCCGCCCTGGCGGACCGGGTGCTCCGGCTCCACGTGGTGGCCAACTCCGACTCCGATGCCGACCAGGCCCGGAAGCTGCTGGTCCGGGACGCGGTGCTGGCCAGGGCCGCCCGGCTGCTGGACGGCGCTTCCGGCCGGCAGGACGCCGAGGCGGCGCTGGCCCCCCATCTGGACGAGCTGGCCCAGGCGGGGGCGGAGGCCCTGGCCCGGACCGGAAACCATGACCCGGTGCGGGTGGAGCTGGACGGCCAGTGGTTCCCCACCAGGGAGTACGACGGGTTTTCCCTCCCCGCCGGGCGGTACCGGGCCCTGCGGGTGACCATCGGGGCGGGGGCGGGCCGCAACTGGTGGTGCGTGGTGTTCCCGCCCCTGTGTCTGGCCTCGGTGTCGGAGCAGAGCGTGGAGACGGCGGCGGAGGGCGTGCTGTCCGAGGACCAGGTGGCCCTCATCACCGGACAGGACGGCGGCTATGTGCTGAAATTCCGGCTGGTCGAGTGGTGGCAGGAGCTGACCGGCGGCAAATAGAACAAAGGCGGCGGAGCTTTTCCGCCGCTTTTTCGTCTCTGTGCGGCTTTACAAACGCCCTTCCGTCCGATACAATGGGTGCCGTCAAAGCCGCTGGGAAAGGAGAGACTGCCATGATCCGGCTGATTGCCAGCGATATCGACGGCACCCTGCTCCCCTATGGAGCGTCCGCCATTCCGGCGGAAATTTTTGAGGAGGTCGGCCGCCTCCGGCAGAAGGGCATTCTGTTCTGCCCCGCCAGCGGGCGGCAGTACACCAGCCTGCGCAAGCTGTTCGCCCCGGTGGCGGACCAGGTGCCCTTTCTGTGCGAGAACGGGGCGGTGGTATACGGTCCGGGCAGCCCCGGCCCCGTGCTGGGCAAAACCGCCATGGACCGGGGCTCCGCCCTGGCGCTGGCCCGGGACATCCACGCCCGTCCGGAGCTGGAGGTCCTTATCTCCGGGGCCGACACCAGCTATCTGTGCCCCAAGGGGGGAGACATCGCCCCCCTGGTGCGGGACTTCGTGGGCAACAACACGGTGGTGCTGGCCCGCCCGGAGGAGATGCCGGAGGACATCGTCAAGGTGTCCGCCTACTGCCCCGGCGGCAATCCCGCCGCCGCGCTGGCGGAGCTGGACCCCGGATGGGGGCGGATGTTCCAGGCCGCCGTGGCCGGGGAGGTCTGGCTGGATTTCACGCTGGCGGACAAGGGCAGGGGGCTGACCCAGCTGTGCGCCGCCCTGGGGATCGGCCTGGACGAGGTGATGGCCTTCGGGGACAACTTCAACGACGTGCCCATGCTGTCCATCGCGGGGCGGCCCTATCTGATGGAGAACGCCGCGCCGGAGCTGAAGGCCCGCTTTCCCGTCCGCTGCCGCCGGGTGGCGGACGTGCTCCGGACCCTGTGACCTGTGTCTGCCGGGCGGTCCGCCCCGGCTCTCCGCCCACCGCCGCCCCGCAGGGAGCGGCGGTTTTTGTTTTCCCCGCCCGGCGCCGCCCGTCTGGGAAAAAAACCAAGTTTTTTCATGAAAGAGCAAAGAATTTTCTATCGTTTTTGACAGGCATAACCGCTACAATAATCTTGCCGGGCGCGATTCCCCCGGCATATCCTGAAATTTATAGGAGGAAATGAGAATGAAAAAGACGCTTGCTCTCGCTCTTGCCGCCGTCATGATGCTGGGCCTGTTCGCCGGCTGCACCAGCAACAACCCCCCCGCCGCCAGCAATCCCCCCGCTGAGAACTCTCAGCCCGCCGGGAACAACGATCCCGCCCCCGCCGACGATATGCGGGTGGACGTGTTCTACTATGACTTCTCCGACGTGTATATCTCCACCGTCCGCGCCTCTCTGGACGAGCAGCTGGGCGCTCTGGGCATCAAGCCCAACAACTGGGACGCCGCCGGCAGCCAGCCCACCCAGACCGATCAGGTGAACACCGCCATCACCGCCGGCTCCAAGCTGCTCATCGTGAACATCGTGGAGACCTCCACCTCCGACCCCGCCAAGGACATCGTGGAAGCCGCCCGCACCGCCGGCATTCCGGTGATCTTCTTCAACCGCGAGGTGGCCGACAACGACGTGATCAACAGCTATGACAAGTGCGCCTTCGTGGGCACCAACGCCCCCGACGCCGGCCACATGCAGGGCGAGATGATCGGCAACTTCCTGGTGGACAACTACGACGCGGTGGACCTGAACGGCGACGGCAAGATCTCCTACGTCATGTTCAAGGGCCAGGAGGCCAACGCCGAGGCCGAGGCCCGCACCCAGTTCGGCGTGGAGGACGCCAACAAGGTGCTGACCGCCGCCGGCAAGCCCGAGCTGGAGTACTATGATTCCAGCGCCGCCACCAAGTACCTGGTGGACACCGCCGGCAAGTGGTCCGCTCAGGCCGCCAACGACTATATGGTCACCCTGCTGGGCTCCTACAACGCGGACAACAACAACATGATCGAGCTGGTCATCGCCAACAACGACGGCATGGCCACCGGCGCCATCTCCGCCCTCCAGAACGTGGGCTACAACAACGGCGAGGGCACCACCATCATCCCCGTGTTCGGCGTGGACGCCACCGACGACGCCAAGGCCCTCATCAAGCAGGGCAACATGACCGGCTCCATCAAGCAGGACGCGGTGGGCATGGCCTCCACCATCCTGACCCTGGTGAAGAACGTCCAGTCCGGCGCCGCCCTGATGGACAACACCGGCAGCTACACCGTGGACGAAGGCGTGGCCAAGATCCGCGTTCCCTACGGCGTGTACGACGCCAGCAGCGAGGACTGAGCCGTATCACCTTGAAACGTACCGTACACTGACCCACAGACAAGCGGGGCTGCCGGTGGGCAGCCCCGCTCGTTCATATTGAGAGGAGGAACCGTATGGATCAGCCGGCACTGCTGGAAATGAAGGGCATTTCCAAATCATTCCCCGGCGTCAAGGCCCTGGACGGGGTAAGCCTCACCGTCCGGCCCGGCACCGTCCACGCCCTCATGGGGGAGAACGGCGCGGGCAAGTCCACCCTGATGAAGTGCCTGTTCGGCATCTACCGCCGGGACGAGGGCACCGTCACCCTGGACGGCCGGGAGGTGGAGTTCAAGAGCTCCAAGGAGGCGCTGGAGAACGGCGTGGCCATGGTGCACCAGGAGCTGAACCAGGCCCTCACCCGCACGGTGAAGGACAACCTGTGGCTGGGCCGCTACCCCAAGGTGGGCGGCTTCATCGTCAGTGAGCGCATCATGGACAAGCGCACCAGGGAGATCTTTGAGGAGCTGGAGGTCACCGTGGACCCCAACGCCATCATGTCCAAGCTGCCCGTGTCCCAGCGGCAGATGGTGGAGATCGCCAAGGCCGTGTCCTACGACGCCAAGGTCATCGTCTTTGACGAGCCCACCTCGTCCCTCACCGAGACCGAGGTGGAGCACCTGTTCCGCATCATCAACATGCTGCGCAGCAAGGGGTGCGGCATCATCTACATCAGCCACAAGATGGAGGAGATCCTCCGCATCAGCGACGATGTCACCATCATGCGGGACGGCACCTGGGTGGCCACCCGCCCCGCCAAGGAGCTCACCATGGACGAGATCATCCGGCTGATGGTGGGCCGGGAGCTCACCAACCGCTTCCCCCCCAAGACCAACCAGCCGGGGGAGGTCATCCTGGACGTGCAGCACATGGCGGGCCGGTACACCCGGCTGAAGGACGCCACCTTCCAGCTGAAGAAGGGCGAGATTCTGGGCATCGCCGGTCTGGACGGCTCCGGCCGGACCGAGGTGCTGGAGAACCTGTTCGGCGCCATGACCCGGGAGGGCGGGACCATCACCCTCCACGGCAGACAGATCCAGAACCGCTCCCCCAAGGAGGCCATCCGGAACGGCTTCGCCCTGCTCACCGAGGAGCGCCGGGCCACCGGCATCTTCGGCATCCGGGACATCAAGGAGAACACCGTCATCTCCAACCTGAAGGGCTACCTGCTGGGCGGCGTGGTGCTCAGCGACAAGAAGATGAAAGAGGACACCGACTGGTCCATCCAGGCCATGCACATCAAGACCCCCAGCCAAAAGACGCAGATCCGCTCCCTGTCCGGCGGAAACCAGCAGAAGGTGATCATCGGCCGCTGGCTGCTGACCAAGCCGGAGATCCTGCTGCTGGACGAGCCCACCCGGGGCATCGACGTGGGCGCGAAGTATGAGATCTACCAGCTGATCATCGACCTGGCCAACGAGGGAAAGGGCGTCATCATGGTGTCGTCAGAGATGCCCGAGCTGCTGGGCGTGTGCGACCGCATCATCGTCATGTCCGGCGGGCAGGTGGCCGGAGAGGTCAACGCCGCGTCCACCAGCCAGGAGGAGATCCTGACCCTGGCCGCCAAATACGTGTAACGAGGAGGAGTCCCCATGAGTAATGAATCCAAGAAACTGGCCGAAAAGGCCCAGGGGCTGACGGCCCGCAAGGTGGGCGACGCCCTGCTCAACAACGCGCTGATCATCATCATGCTGGTGGTGGCGGTGTACGTGGCCATCACCCAGCCGTCCTTCCTGTCCCCCAGCTCCCTGGTGAACCTGCTGTCCCTGACGGCGGCCTACCTGCCGGTGGCCCTGGGCATCGCCGGGTGCATCGTGCTCACCGGCACCGACCTGAGCGCCGGCCGCGCCGTGGGCATCACCGCCTGCGTGGCCGCCTCCCTGCTCCAGTCCACCACCGCCGCCAACAAGATGTGGCCCAACATCGGCACCCTGCCCATCCCCGTGGTCATCCTCATCGTGGTGGCCATCGGCGCGGCCATCGGCGCCTTCAACGGCTTCTTCGTGGCCAAGTTCAAGCTCCACCCCTTCATCGTCACCCTGGCCACCCAGCTGATCCTGTACACCATCCTGCTGCTGTACGTGAAGATGGGCAACAACGGCGGCATGGCCATCTCCGGCCTGGACGACGGCTACCGCAACTTCGTGGTGGGCAACCCGCCCCTGCTCACCTTCGGCTCGGTGAAGATCCCCAACTACGTGATCTACGCCCTGCTGCTCACCGCCCTGATGTGGTTCATCTGGAACAAGACCACCTTCGGCAAGAACATGTTCGCCCTGGGCGCCAATGAGGAGGCCGCCCGGGTGTCCGGCGTCAACGTGTTCGCCACCACCATCGCCGTGTTCGCCCTGGCGGGGGCCATGTACGGCTGGGCGGGCTTTGTGGAGAGCGCCCGCATCGCCTCCAACACCGCCAACACCGGCGTCAACTACGAGCTGGACGCCATCGCGGCCTGCGTCATCGGCGGCGTGTCCTTCGTGGGCGGCATCGGCAAGATCAGCGGCATCGTCATCGGCGTCATCATGCTGCGTCTGATCTTCGTGGCTCTGCCCCTGGTGGGCATGGACCAGAACCTCCAGTACGCGCTGAAGGGCGGCATCATCCTGTTCGCCTGCGCCCTGGATATGCGCAAGTACCTGGTGAAGAAGTAAACCGCTCCCCTCAGATGTCCGCCCGCGCCCGCGGGCGGACATTTGCTGTTTGCAAACCCGCTCTCATATGGTACAATATGACATAGTGCCGCCCATGGGCGGCGGCCGCTCCGCCTGCGGAGCGGCCGAAAACGGACGGAGGCGAGGCTCGATGGAGGAATACCGGGTGCTGCTGGTGGACGACGAGGAGGAGATCCGGGAGGGCATCCGCCGGAGGATCGACTGGGCCGGGCTGGGCTTCCAGCTGGCCGGGACGGCGGAGAACGGCGTGGACGCCCTGGAGCTGGCGGAGCAGCTGCGGCCCGACGTGGTGCTCACCGACATCAAAATGCCCTATATGGACGGGCTGGAGCTGTGCCGCCGGCTGAAGCCCCTGCTGCCCGCCGCCAAGCTGGTGGTGTTCTCCGGCTTTGACGAGTTCGAGTACGCCCGGCAGGCCATCGGCATGAGCGTGTCCGAGTACATTTTGAAGCCCATCAACGCCCCGGAGCTGTCGGGGGTGCTGGGCCGCCTGCGGGAGCAGCTGGACGGGGAGCGCATGGAGCGCCGGGACATTGAGGCCCTCCGCCGCCGGTACGAGGAGAGCCTGCCCGTGCTGCGGGAGCTGTTCTATACCCGCCTGCTGGACGGGGCTATCCCCCCGGACCAGGTGCGGGAGCGGGCCGCCCGGTATGAGCTCCAGCTGCCGGAGGGCTGCTGGGCGGCGGCGCTGGTGCTGGCGGACGGCGCCGCCGGGGACGGGCTGCTGCTGCCCTCCATCCGGGACTTCTTCCAGGCCCGGTTCTCCCTGGCCGGGTGCGCCCCCCGCACCGTGCTGTACAACGACACCCTGGCCCTGCTGGTCCATATGGAGTCCGAGGAACGGATTTACGCCCTCACCGAGGAGCTGGGCCGCCTGTGCAAGCTGGCCGTCCCCCTGCTGGGCATGACCCTGTTCGTGGGGGTGGGCCGGCCCTGCTCCGGGCCGGAGCTGCTCCACAGCTCCATGGAGGGAGCCGCCGCGGCGGCGGACTACCGGGTGCTGATGGGGGCGGAGCAGGTGCTGTACATCGGCGACCTGGAGCCCGACCGCTCCGCCTGCCTCACCCTGGAGGAGGGGGACCTGCGGGCCATCGCCGCCGCCGTCAAGCTGGGCACCCGAGAGCAGGTGGCCCAGCTCATCCGCCGCCAGGTGGACCGGGTACGGGAGGCCCGGCTGTCCCTCCCCCAGAGCCATATGTTCTTTCTGGAGATGCTCACCGCCCTCACCCGGCTGGCCCAGACCAGCGGCGTGGAGATGGAGGCGGTGTTCGGCCCGGACTTCACCGGCATGGTGTCCATCACCGATTTTCCCTCTCTGGACGCGCTGGAGGGGTGGCTGCTGGAGCGGGGCCTGCGCCTGTGGGAGGCCCTGAGCCGCCAGCGCACCGACTCCGCCTGGAAAACGGTGGAGCAGGCCAAGAGCTTCATCGCCGCCCACTATGACGACAGCGGGCTCAGCGTGGAGGCCCTGTGCGCCCAGCTCCACCTGTCCCCCGCCTACTTCTCCACCCTGTTCAAACGGGAGACCCAGAAGAGCTTTACCGCCTACGTCACCGAGGTGCGCATGGAGCACGCCGCCCGCCTCCTCCGGGACACCGACGACAAGACCTACCTCATCGCGGAGCGCACCGGCTACACCGACCCCAACTATTTCAGCTTCGTGTTCAAGCGCCACTTCGGCCTGCCGCCGTCCAAGTTCCGGGCGGCCCGGCAGGGCCAGGGGAACGGCTGAATGCGCGCGCTGTTCAAACGGCTCACCGGGCGGATCGCGCAGGGCTACCGGGGCATGAGCATCCAGTTGGTGCTGTCCCTGTCCTTCACGGCGGTGGCCCTGGCGGGGGTGGTCTTTCTGGGGGCGGGGCTGCTGCTGCGCTTCTCCGACTCCACCCGGGCCCTGACCCAGGAGAGCACCCAGCGGGTGCTGGCCCAGGTGAACATGAACCTGGACAGCCACCTGCGGCGGATGATGCGGGTGTCCGATACGGCCTACTACCGGGTCATCAAAAAGACCGACCTCACCCAGCGGTCCATGACGGAGGCCATGGGCCTGCTCTACGAGGAGAACCGGGACGCTCTGGTGTCCATCGCCGTGTTCAACGAGGGGGGCGGACTGGAGGCGGCGGTTCCCCTGTCGGCGGCCAAGCCCTCCGCCATCCCCAACGAGAGTCCCTGGTTCCGCCTGGCCCTGGAGAAGATGGAAAACCTCCACTTCTCCACCCCCCACATCCAGGACCTGTTCGACGACCCGGACAACCGGTTCCGCTGGGTGGTGTCCCTCAGCCGCCACGTCCAGCTCACCCGGGACGGCAACACCGAGCCCGGCGTGCTGCTGGTGGACATGAGCTTCAGCGGCATCGCCCAGGTGTGCCGGGACGTGGAGCTGCCCAACGGCGGCTACGTCTACCTCACCGACCGGACGGGGGAGATCATCTACCACCCCCGGCAGCAGCTGATCTATTCCGGCCTGCTGGAGGAGAACAACCTGACGGCGGCGGGCTACCCGGACGGCTCCCACCGGGAGCGGTTTCAGGACCAGGACCGGGAGGTCACCGTCAAGACCGTGGGCTACACCGGCTGGAAGCTGGTGGGGGTGGTCCCCGCCGGCCGCCTGTGGGGGGAGGGGGATTCCCTGCTGCTGTTCGGCATCTCCCTGCTGCTGTTCTCCGCCTTTTTGATGGCCTTTCTGAACTTCCGGGTGTCCGCCTACATCTCCGACCCCATCCTCCGCCTGGACCAGGCGGTGAAGGAGCTGGAGGCCGGCCGGGAGGCGGTGGACATCGAGGAGAGCGGCTGCTATGAGCTGCGCCGCCTGAGCCACTCCATCGCCTCCATGGTGTCCACCATGCGCCATCTGATGGACGACATCATCCAGCAGGAGGCCCAGAAGCGCCGCAGTGAGCTGGAGGTGCTCCAGTCCCAGATCAACCCCCACTTTCTCTACAACACCCTGGACTCCGTCATCTGGATGACCGAGTCCGGCCGCTATCAGGAGTCCATTCAGATGGTCACCTCCCTGGCCCGGCTGTTCCGCATCGCCCTGAGCCGGGGCAAGCGCATCATCCCCTTGGCCGACGAGCTGGAGCACGCCCGCCACTACCTGAACATCCAGCAGATCCGGTACAAAAACAAATTTGACGCCGCCGTCACCGCCGGGCCGGGCACCGAGGGGCTGTACACCCTGAAGCTCACCATCCAGCCGCTGCTGGAAAACGCCATCTACCACGGCATCACCGGGTCGGAGGAGGACGGGCTCATCACCGTGGACGCCCGCCGGGAGGGGGACGACCTGATCATCGACGTGTCGGACAACGGGGTGGGCATGCGCCCCGAGGTGGCCGCCACGCTGCTCAGCGATGAGCGGCCCGAGCTGCCCACCACCGGGTCCGGCATCGGGGTGCGCAACGTCCACCAGCGCATCCGGCTCACCTTTGGGGAGCCCTACGGCCTGACCGTGTTCAGCGAGCCCGACGAGGGCACCACCATCCGCCTGCGCCTGCCCGCTCTGGATCTGGAACAGGCCGGCCGGTATCAACAGGAGGGCGCGCCGTGAAGCACAAGCGAAATACCGTCATTCAGCTGGCCATTCTCACCGTCCTGGGCGGGGCGGTGATTCTGACCATGCTGCTGCCCCGGCTGCCCAGCCAACAGGCCGCCGTCCCCCTGGTGGAGATCTCGGTGATCCTGCGGGAGTCGGACAGCTCCCTGTGGTCCAGCGCCCGCCTGGGCATGGACCGGGCGGCGGGGGAGCTGGGGGCGGAGCTGCGGGTTCTGACGCTGGCCCGCACCAACGACGGCGGCGACCAGCTCGCCGTGCTCCGCCGGGAGATCGGCCAGCAGTCGGACGCCCTGGTGGTGGTTCCGGCGGACCCGGCGGGGCTGGCCCGGTCGCTGGCGGAGGCGGGCGCGGCCTGTCCCGTACTCACCCTGGAGTCGTCCATGGAGGGGGCCGTTCTCGCCGCCGCTCCGGACAACGGGGGCCTGGGCCGCGCCCTGGCCCAGGCCGTCATGGACGACGGGGCGGCGGGAACCGTGCTGCTGCTCAACGCCTCCCCGGACAGCACCGGCGTCACCGCCCGGGTGGAGGGCGCCCGGGCGGCTTTGGAGGAGGCGGGCGCGGCGGTGCGGGGACGGACCGTGGATCTGTCCGCTCCGGCCGACGCGCTGCGGGACCTGCTGAAGCAGCCCGACCTGTCCGCCGTCATGGTGTTCGAGCCCGCCCTCACCGAGCAGGCCGCCGCGCTGAAGGACAGCCTGGGGCTGGATGTGCCGCTGTACGGCGTGGGGATCACCGCAAACGCCGCCGCATGGCTGGAGCGGGGCGTCATCGCCGCCGCCGGGGCCTGGAGCGACTTCGCCGCCGGCTATCTGGCGGTGGAGGGGGCGGTCTGCCTGGCCCGGGGGGACCAGTGCCATATGGAGCAGCTGCCGTTTTTCATCGTGCGGGGGGAGGAACTCTATGAGCCGGAATATCAAAAGCTGCTGTTCCCGGTGGGGTGAGCGGTGTCTGGCGCTGCTGCTGAGCCTGGCCCTGCTCCCGGCCGCGCCGGGCTGCGCGCCCGCCCGGGAGAAGGAGACGGACACCCTGCGCCTGGGCGTGGCCGTGTACAGCCAGGACGATACCTTCATCGCCTCCGTCACCCAGAATCTGGAGCGGCTGGTCCAGGAGGCGGAGGTGGAGCTGGGCCGGAAGATCAACATCTCCGTGGTGGACGGGGCCAATAACCAGACCACCCAGATGGAACAGGTGGACCGGTTTTTGAGCCGGGGGTGCGACATGCTGTTCATCAACATCGTGGACCGCACCGCCGCCGCCGTCCTCATCGACAAGGCGGAGGCGGCGGGCGCGCCGGCCATCTTCTTTAACCGGCAGCCGGTGGCGGAGGACATCGACTACCGGGATCAGGTCTACTATGTGGGCGCCCGGGCGGAGGAGAGCGGCGCCCTCCAGGGCCGGCTGGTGCTGGACGCCTGGAATGACGAAAGTCTGGGCCTGGACCGCAACGGAGACGGCGTGCTCCAGTATGTGATGCTGGAGGGCGAGCCCGGCCATCAGGACAGCCTGCTGCGCACGGAGTGGTCGGTCAAAACCCTCAGCGACGCCGGGGTGGCGGTGGAAAAGCTGGCCAGCGACGCCGCCAACTGGAACCGGGGGCAGGCCGCCGCCAAAATGGCCCAGTGGCTGCGCGAGTTTGGCGGCGGCATTGAAGTGGTGTTCTCCAACAACGACGACATGGCGCTGGGGGCCATCGACGCCATCCGGGCCTGGGAGGGGTCCGGCCCCCTGGTGGTGGGGGTGGACGGCACGGCCCCGGCGCTGGAGGCCATGGCCGCCGGGGATCTGTACGGCACCGTGCTCAACGACGCCAGGGGCATCGCCCAGGCCATGGTGGATCTGGCCCTGGCCCTGGCGGAGGGGGAGGACCCCGCCCAGGCGGTGGACCTCCAGGACGGGCACTATGTCTGGCTGCCCTACCAGAAAATCGACTGGACCAACCTGGACCAGTTTCTCCCCAGCGGCGACCGCTGAACGAAAAACAGGCTTTGCGCATGGCGCAAAGCCTGTTTTTCAGCCGTTGAACACGGATTGGTCCAGCCGCCGGAAGGCCTCCCTCACCCTCGAGATGGGCAGGGCCAGGTTCATCCGGATGTGGCAGGGGCCGTGGAAGGGCCGTCCGTCCTGCCAGTACACCCCCGCGTCCCAGCCCGCCCGGAGCAGCTGATCCAGGGTTTTTCCGTGGTCCGCACACCAGGGGGCGCAGTCCAGGAACAGCATGTAGGTGCCCTCGGGCCTGGACACCCGGACCCCCTCAAAGTTCCGGGCGATATAGCCGCAGGCGAAGTCCACGTTTTCCGTGAGCACCTGCCGCAGCTCGTCCACCCACTCCCGCCCCTGGGGGCTGTAGGCGCCCAGCAGGGCGTACATGGACATCAGGTTCATCTCATTGTAGCGGCACAGGGCGGACTCCTTCTCCACCCGCTCCCGGAGGGTCCTGTTGTAAATGATGTGGTAGCTGCCCACCAGTCCCGCCAGATTGAAGGTTTTGGAGGGGGCGTACATGGCCACGGTGCGGTTCCGGGCGTCCTGACTGACGGACTGGGTGGGTATGTGCCGGTGTCCGGCCAGAACAATGTCCGACCAGATCTCATCGGACACCACCATCACATCGTGCTTCCGGAACAGCTCCATGGCCCGCTCCAGCTCCCACCGCTCCCAGACCCGGCCGCAGGGGTTGTGGGGGGAGCAGAACACGGCGGCATGGATCTTGTTGTCCAGGATTTTCCGCTCCATGTCGGCGAAGTCCATGCGGTACACGCCGTTTTCGTCCTGGACCAGGGGGCTGTGGACGATGTGATAGCCGTTTTCGGTGAGGCTGCCGGTGAAGCCCACGTAGGTGGGCGAGTGGAGCAGCACGTTGTCGCCCCGGGAACAGAGCACGTTCAGCGCGCTGACCACGCCCCCCAGCACGCCGTTCTCATAGCCGATGTGCTCCCTGGACAGGCCGGTCACGCCGTTGCGGTCCCGCTGCCAGTCCACAATGGCCTGGAAGTACTCCTCCCGGGGGAGGAAGTAGCCGTACAGAGGGTGGCCGGCCCGCTCCGCCATGGCCTGGGGTACGGAGGGGACGGTGGGAAAATTCATGTCCGCCACCCACATGGGGATGGGGTCGAAGCCGGCCCGGGGGGCGGGCAGGGAGCCGCCGGGGCGGCCCACCGCGTCCACCGCCAGGGCGTCCAGCCCCCGGCGGTCAATCACACTGGTAAAATCGTATTTCATGGCTCAGCCCATCCTCCGGCGCAGCTGTTCCGCGTTGTCCGAGCAGGACAGGGCCGTCTCCGCCGTGATCTTCCCCGCCCTGTACAGGTTCAGCAGCGACTGGTCCATGGTGATCATGCCCTCCGCCCCGCCGGCGGCGATGGCGTTGTCGATCTGGTGGGTCTTGCTGTCCCGGATCAGGCTGCGGATGGCGTTGTTCACATGCATGATCTCAAAAGCGGGCACCAGCTCGCCGTTGACGCCGGGCACCAGCTGCTGGGACACCACGGTGTGGAGCACCATGCTCAGCTGCACCCGGACCTGGTCCTGCTGGCCGCTGGGGAAGGTGTCCACAATGCGGTCGATGGTGTTCACCGCCCCCTTGGTGTGGAGGGTGGCGATGAGCAGATGGCCGGTCTCCGCCGCCGTCATGGCGGTGTGGATGGTGGCCTGATCCCGCATCTCGCCCAGCAGAATCACATCGGGGGCCTGCCGCAGGCAGGCCCGCAGGGCGGAGGGGTAGTCCTGGGTGTCGATGGCGATCTCCCGCTGGCTGACAATGCTCCACCGGTCCCGGTGGAGGTATTCGATGGGGTCCTCCAGGGTGATGATGTGGCACTCCCGGGTCTGATTGATCTGGTCGATGATGCAGGCCTGGGTGGTGGACTTGCCGCTGCCGGCGGTGCCGGTGACCAGCACCATGCCGTGGACCACCTGGGACAGATTGATGACCTCCTCCGGGATGCCCAGGGTCCGGTAATCGGGGATGTCGAAGGCCACCACCCGGATCACCGCCGCCATAGATCCCCGCTGGCGGTACACGTTCACCCGGAACCGGGCCAGACCCGCCAAGGAGAAGGAGAAGTCGTCGTCCCCCTCCCGGAGGAAGCGGTCGATGGGCCGGCCGGCCAGGTTGTACACCTCCCGGATCAGCTCCTCCGTCTCCTGGGGAAACACCCGGTCCTCACTGATGGGCACCAGCCGCTTGTCCTCCTTGGCGCACACGGGGCCGCCCGCCACAATAAACAGGTCGGAGGCGTTGTCCGACACCGCCCGCTTCAGATATTCCGTCAACCCAGCCATAGGCCCGGCCTCCTTAAAACAGTGTTCCGTCCCAAAGGTTCAGGGACTCGTCGCCCTCCCACTCGCCGGTGGGGGCGACCTGCCAGCGCAGGATGGTATAGCTCCCGTCCCAGTTGAAGCGCACCTCCACCTGGAGCTCCTGGCTGTCCGAGATGGGGACGGCGTATGAGGTGACCACGTCCCCGGCGGCGCCGGGATAGTCGCTGGCCGCGCTGCTGAGCACAAGGTCCTCCGGGATGGACCCGGGGGCGGCCTCGCCGGTGCGCAGGTAGGCCAGTACCGCCTGGGCCTGGCAGTCGGCCTCGTAGTAGGCCGTCACCGACCGGGCGGAGGCGTCCGCCAGCCGCACGTCGGCCTGGACGGTGGTGAGGCTGAGCAGGGCGAACACCGTCAGGCACAGCACGGCGAACACCACCAGCAGGGAGGTGCCCCCCACCGCCGGAGGGGAGAACCGCTCCTGTTTTTTAACCGGCATAGCCGCCCACCTCCTCCTGCCAGGCCACATCCAGGGCAAAGATCACCGTCTCGTCCGCCGCAGACACCGCCTCAATCCGGGCCTTGCCCAAGCCATCCGCACCGGCGTCCACCGGCCGGGCCGCCAGCGAATAGGCCACGTCCATCCCGCAGCCGGGTCCCACGCCGACGCAGTTCCAGTTCTCATCGTAGTGCACCCACAGGGTGGGCTCCTCCGGGCTGTAGGGATAGGGCAGCTCCAGCAGCTCCGCCGCCAGAGCCATATCCCCCCGGCAGTGCCGGACGGTTTCCGCCACGGCCTGCACCTGGGTGAGGGCCCGGTCCCGGTCCTGGCTGCGCTGGGACATCTGGTCGGACTTGACAAAGGCCTGCATACACAGCGCCGCCGCCAGGGCGAACACCAGCAGCATCACCATCTGCTCCATCAGAATCAAAGGGGCTCTGCTTTTCATTCCGCGTCCCCCTCTCCGCTGCGCAGGGACAGCCGCAGGGTGTCTGTTCCGGCGTCCCCGCCGTCCACCTCCACCGTCAGCAAACCGCCGCCCATAGACATGGCAAGGCCGTCCAGCTCCATAATCTTCTCCCCGTCCTCGGGAGCGAGCTGAACGTCCTCTCCGGCATACATTTCCATCAGCCAGCCGTCATGCCAGTAAACCCGGGTGACATAGCCGTCCTTGGCCATGACCAGGGCGTCGCCCTCCCCGAAGGGCTCCACGGTGACGGCGCCTTCCAGGTCTCCCTGGCGGACCCGGGTGGCGATGTACTGCACGCAGGTGCGGCGGCGGTAAGCCTCCTGGTCCCGCAGGGTCAGCCGGCGGTAGGCTTTGGCCCCCGTCAGCAGCACCGAAAGCACGCACACCGCAAACACCCCGAACAGCAGCAGGAGCAGCAAGCCGTCCATATGATGTTGGATTTTTTCTCTCTTCATGGCTCGTTCTCCAGTACGGTGATATCCGGCATCAGGTTTTCCGCAAAGGCTACGTAATGGACGGTGTAATGCTCCTCGTCAATCTGGAGTCCATAGTGCTCCTTCAGGTAGTCCAGATCGGTGGGATAGACGCCCTCGGCGGCATAGCAGGCCACACAGCTGCGCCGGAGCGTCTCCTCCAGCTGGCGCATGTCCTCCTGGCTGCGGCCGCTGTCCAGGCTGTCCACAGCGGTGGCAAAGCACAGCAGGGCGGCGGCCGCCGCCGCCGGCCAGAGCAGGCCCCGCGCCACGGAGGCCCAGCCGTTTTTCCGTCTCTTCATAGGCTCACCCGATGGCGCTCATGATGTGCATCAGGGGCAGCATCACAGACAGCAGAATCAGGCCCACCAGCACGGAGCACACCAGCACCAGGGCGGGCTCCACCCGGCTCACCAGGGCGTCCAGGGCGGCCTCGCCCTCCTCGCTCAGGTCCCGGGCGATCTTCTCCATGGAGGCGTCCCCGGTGCCGCTGCGCTGGCCCAGCTCCAGCAGCCGGCTCTGCCGCGGGGGCAGCAGGCCGCTCTGCCGCAAAGCCTCGCTGAGGCTGGCGCCCTCCTCCATCCGCTTCTGGCAGCTGAGGCAGCGCTCCTTGGCGCCCCCCTCCATCAGCCCCGCGGACATGGCCACCGCCTCCTCCACAGGCAGGCCGCTGGCCATGCCCATGGCCAGGGCCTGGGCCAGGCGGGCGTTGTTCAGCTTGCGGGATACGCCCTTGTCCCCGTGGCGGCTCTGCCACCCGGACACCAGCTTGGCCCGGAAGGAGCCCACGGCGGAGAACAGCACCACGAACACGGCCACCGCCGCCAGCAGCACCCACAGCACGGGCATGGCGCCCTCCAGCCAGCGGCCCAGGGTGAGCAGGCCCGCGGCCACGCCGCTCAGCCGCCCGCCCAGGGAGGCGTACACATCGTCGAAAATGGGGAGCACCCGCACCAGCAGCACCCCGATGACCACCAGCATCAGCGCCAGCATCACCGCGGGGTACAGCAGGGCGCTGCGCACCCGGCGGCCCAGCCGCACCCGGTCCTCATAGTACCGGGACAGGGCGGCCAGGGCCTCCTCCAGGCGGCCCGTCCGCTCGCCCACGTCCACCAGGCCGCAGACATACGCGGGGAAGCCGCCGCTCTCCCGGAGAGCGGCGGCCAGCGTGGCGCCGTCGTCCACCTGCCGGGCCATGGCGGTGAGAACCTCCTGGTTCTCACCCTCCTCCGCCAGCAGGGACAGGGCGTCCCCTGTGCTCACCCCGGCGTGGAGCAGCATGGACAGCTCCAGGCTCAGGCTGGCAATCTCATCGTTGGAAATTTGCCGTTTCATTCACAGTCCCCCAGACTTAGTAGAGGTATTTGGTCGTATAATTGCTTCCGTCGCCGATATACTTCATAATTTTTTCGCTCTGGTTGCCGGAGCTGGCAAAGGTGGGGTCCATCCGCTGCCAGGCGGAGCCGTCGAAATAGATCACGCCGTCGATCCAGCCGGTCTCTTCGGTCCACACGCTGACCCAGGCGTGGTACGCCGTACCCGCGTAGCCCACCACCAGCTTGCAGGGCACGCCCTGGCTGCGGAGCATTCCGGTCATCAGGGCGGCGTAGTCGAAGCAGATGCCCTTCTTCTCCGCCAGCACGCTGTCCAGCACGGGCAGGTAACCGCTCATCTGCCCCTTGGACACGGCGGTGGCCTTGCTCTTGTCGTAGGTCAGGTTTTTCACCACGTACTCGTAGACCTTCTCCACCTTCTTCAGGGGGTCGCTCTCGCTCCCGGCCAGCTCCTCCGCCTTGGCGATGGTGTCCCCGGCGTCCTGATAGTCCACGTACTGGTTGGGCCGCAGGAAGGGGGCGAACTCGTCGTTCAGCTGCACGTTGACGGAGACGGAGGTGAGAATGCTGTACTTCTTGCCGGTGGTGTTCTGGAGGGCGGTCACCTTATAGCTGCCGTTGCCGTCGGACAGGCAGTAGGTAACCCAGTCCCCGGTGGGCAGGTCGTAGGTATAGGTGGTGGTGGGTCCGGCCACCTGCACCTTCAGCTTCTTGCTGTTGGAGGCGGCAAAGCGGACCATGACGTAGCCGTCCTGGACATTGGAGTAGTCGATCTCGGCGCCGCCGCCGCTCTTGACCGCCTTTCCGGAGGCCTCGGGCATCAGCAGGTCGGTGACGGCGGCCGGGCCGTTGGCCAGGGGCACCATCTCGTCCTCCAGCTGGAGCTCTTCCATGGGCACCTGGTCGATATAGATCCGTTCCTCGTCCACCGCGGCGCTGGAGCAGCCCTGGAGCAGGCAGAAGGCGGCCAGCACCGCCGCAAGCATTCTTTTCTTCTTCATAGCGATTTCCTTTCCCGCACGCTGCCGGAGGCTTCCGGCCTCTGCGTCTGCGTTTCGTCCCGGCGAACGCTGGCGCGTTCGTTTTCCTGTTGGTAGCGTTGTGCGGCCCGCGGACAGCGTTTATCGAACATAAATATGATTTTTTGCCATATTGTAGAACATTTGAACGATTGACGTGTGCAATTTAAACGCTATGTTCGCTAGCCACAGTCTTATTGTACCACATTTTTTTAGAATTGCAAGAGGTTTTTTCTCACGCAGTACCGGGCAGAAATCACAAAATATTGGATTCCCCACAATTTTCCCGCACAATATTGTGCTTTTCCCCGCAGAACACGCCATTCGGTGAAAAGAATTTACATATTGTTCGATTTTTTGTCGAACGTCCCGCCTCCTTTCTCCCGGAGCCGCCCCATGATCCGGGCGATGAGGGCCGTGCGCCGGAAGGGCGTCATCAGGTACCAGCCGTCGGTATAGGGGGCCATGTCCCACGCCGTCCGGACGGACAGCTCCAGGGCCAGCTCCTCCGCCTCCTCCCGGCTCAGGCCCTCGTACCGCCGGACCATTTCCTCCGGCACCGACACACCCGCCACCTCGTTGTTGAGGAAGAGGGCGTTGCGGTGGCTGACGATGGGAAACACCCCGCCCAGCAGCTTCCCCTTCAGCCTATGCCGGGCCAGCGCCAGATGTTCCAGGGCCCTGGGGGAGTGCACCGGCTGGGTGAGGAACCCCGCCGCCCCGGCCTCCTCCTTTTCCAGGGCCAGCTCCAGCTGCTTTTCAAAGTTGGGGGCGTTGACGTTCAGCGCCCCGAAGATCTGGAAGGGGACGGACAGGCCGTGGCCCGTCAGGCCGCTGACGTAGCGGATCAGCTTCCGGGAGTTGAAGTTGAACACGCTCTTCACCTCGTCCCGGTCCTGGGTGGGGATGGGGTCGCCGGTAACCAGCAGCACGTTGTGCACCCCCTCCATGCTCAGCCCCAGCAGCAGGGCCTTGGTGGCGTTGAGGTTGCGGTCCCGGCAGGTGAGGTGGGGCAGGGGCTCCACCCCGGCCTCCCGGCGGAGCTTGCAGGCCAGCAGGGAGCTGTCCGCCCGGGGGCGGCCCACAGGGCAGTCCGCCACCGTCACCGCGTCCGCCCCCGCGTCCCGCAGGGCGCAGACCCCCTCCATAAAGGCGTCCACGCTGTCGTCGGCGGGCGGGTCCAGCTCCACGGCGATCACCCGCTTTCCCGCCGCCAGCTTGTCCCGGAGGCGGTTCCGCCCCGGTTGGGGCTCCGCCCTGGCCTTGGGCTGGGCGGGGAGGGCCGGGGGCTGGGCGGACAGCCCCTCCAGCGCCCGGGCGGCCTGGGCAATGTGGGCCGGAGTGGTGCCGCAGCAGCCTCCCACCAGGGCCGCGCCGGACCGGGCGATGTCCGCCAGCTGGCCGGCGAAGTAGTCCGGTCCCCCCTGGTAGACCGCCCGCCGCCCCAGCACCGTGGGGTAGCCCGCGTTGGGCATGACGGACAGGGGCTTGCCGCGGAGGGCGGACAGGTCCAGCCCCCGGACGAATTCCAGCAGGTGCCGGGGGCCGGACACGCAGTTGAGCCCCACCCCGTCCACCCCGTCCAATGCGGCGGTCCGCTCCAGCAGGACCCGGGCGGACAGCCCTTCCCGGGTGAAGCCGCCGGGGTCGGCGGCGAAGGACACCAGCAAAAACGCCTGGGGACAGCGGGCCTTCAGATCACGGGCCAGCTCCGGGACGCCCTCGTCGGTGGGCAGGGTCTCCACAATAAAGTGAGTGAGCCCCTGGGCCAGAAAGACCTCCGCCTGACGGCGGTACGCCGCGCCGGGGGACAGCGAACCCTCCCGGGGGGCGGGGCCCAGGTCGGCGAACACCCAGGCCCCAAAGGGCTCCGCCGCCGCCCGGGCGACGGCGCTCCCCGCCCGGAGGACGGCTTCCGCCGTCTCCCAGTCCCCGCCCGCGTCGAAGGTGTTGGTGCGGATGGCCCGGGCCCCCGCCTCCAGGTAGGCGCGGTGGATGGCGGCGATCTCCTCCGGGGCGCTCAGGTTGGCCCGCTCGCAGGGGATCTCGGCCCGGTCCGGCCGGGCGGCGTAATATGTCCCCATGGCCCCGTCGAACAGCAGGGGCTTTCCCCCCGCCAGATACTCCCGGATGTTCATGAGCCCAGCACCTTCCGGGCAATCTCCACCGATTGGCGGGCGTCTTTGGCGTAGTAGTCCGCCCCCATCCGGGCGGCGTGGTCCGGGGTGACCACCGCGCCCCCCACCCAGATTGCCGGGGGCCGCTCCAGGGTGCGGAGCAGCCGGATGGTCTCCTCCATGGCGGGCAGGGTGGTGGTCATCAGGGCGGACAGCCCCACCAGCCGGACATTCCCCGCCCGGACCGCCTCCAAAATGGTCTCCGGCGGCACATCCCGGCCCAGATCCACGGCCTCATAGCCGTAGTTCTCCATCACCGTGCGCACGATGTTCTTGCCGATGTCGTGGACATCCCCCTTGACGGTGGCGATGACAAACCGGCCCTTTTTCACCGGGGCCCCGCCCCGCTCCGCCATCAAGGACTTCACCGCCTCAAACACCGCCTGGGCCGCCTGGGCGGCGCTCAGGAGCTGGGGCAGAAAGGCCCGCCCCGCCTCGTAATCCGCTCCCACCTTGTCCAGGGCGGGGATGAGCCGCTGTTCCACCAGGGACAGGCCGTCCTGGGTGTTCAGGGCCTCCCGGGCCAGACGGCCCGCGTCCCCCTCCAGCCCCCGGGCCACCGCCTCCTCCAGGGTGAGCCCCCCCGCCTGGGCGGGGGCGGCCGGGGCGGGGGCGGCGTCCGCGAACCGGGCGATATAGTCCCGGCACCCGGCGTCCTCCCCGGAGAGGACCTTGAAGGCCGCCACCGCATCCATCATCTCCCGCTGGTTGGGGTTGAGGATGGGCAGGGTGAGCCCCGCCGCCAGGGCCTGGGTCAGAAAGCTCCGGGTGACGGCGGCCCGGTTGGGCAGGCCGAAGGAGATGTTGGACACCCCCAGCACCACCTGGAGGCCCAGCTCCTCCCGCACCCTGCGGACGGCCTCCAGCGTCTCCCGGGCCTGGTCCTGCTGGGCGGACACGGTGAGGGTGAGGCAGTCGATCCACACATCCTCCGCCGGGATGCCATAGCCCAGGGCCGCGTCCAAAATCCGGCGGGCAATGGCCACCCGGCCCTCCGCCGTGGGGGGGATGCCGTGCTCGTCCAGGCACAGCCCCACCACGCCGGCCCCATACTTTTTCACAATGGGCAGGACGCGGTCCAGCACCGCCCGCTCGCCGTTCACCGAGTTCACCGCCGCCTTGCCGTCATACACCCGCAGGGCGGCCTCCAGGGCGGCGGGGTTGGTGGAGTCCAATTGCAGGGGCAGGGCCACGGCGCTCTGGATTTTCTTCACCACCCGGGGGAGCATCACCGCCTCGTCCACCCCGGGGTGGCCCACGTTCACGTCCAGAATGTCCGCCCCGGCGTCCTCCTGCTGGACGGCCAGGTCCAGAACATAGTCCAGATCCCCCTCCAGCAGGGCCTGCTGAAACCGCTTTTTGCCGGTGGGGTTGACCCGCTCCCCGATGACCCGCGCCCCGTCCAGAAAGCAGGGGGCCATGGCGGAGCAGACAAAGCCGGAGGCGCGGTACGTACGGGGAGCGGGCTGGCAGCCCTCCAGAGCCCGGGCCAGGGCGCGGATGTAGTCCGGCGAAGTGCCGCAGCACCCGCCCACCAGGGACGCCCCCGCCCCCACCAGGGGGAGCATGGCCCGGACAAACTCCCCCGGCCCCATGCCGTAGGCCCCGGTGGCCGGGTCTGGCAGGCCGGCGTTGGGCTTGGCGATGACGGGCAGACGGGTGTTTTCGCACAGCTCCGCCAGCAGGGGGGCCAGCAGGTCGGGCCCCAGGGAGCAGTTCAGCCCGATGGCGTCCGCCCCCAGCCCCTCCAGGGTCCGGGCCATGGACGGGATGGTGCAGCCGGTGAAGGTCCGCCCGCTCCGCTCAAAGGACATGGTGACGAACACGGGCAGGGCGGTGTTCTCCTTGGCCGCCAGGAGCGCCGCCCGGGCCTCCTGAAGGTCGGTCATGGTCTCGATGAAAATCAGGTCCGCCCCGGCCCGCTCCCCCGCCTGGACCGCCTCTTTGAAGCAGTCATAGGCCCGCTCAAAGGGCAGGGTACCCAGGGGCTCCAGCAGCTCCCCCAGGGGGCCCACGTCCAGGGCCACCCGCGCCCCCGTCCCGGCGGCGGCCTCCCTGGCCAGGGCCACGGCGGCGGACACCGCCCGGTCCACCGTATACCCCGTCCCCGCCAGCTTCAGGGCGTTGGCCCCGAAGGTGTTGGCGCAGATGATCCGGCTCCCCGCCTGGACGTACTCCCGGTGGATGGCCCGCAGCAGGTCCGGCGCCGTGAAATTCAGCAGCTCCGGCTTTCCGCCGGGGGGCAGGCCCCGCCGCTGCAAAACGGTGCCCATGGCCCCGTCCAGAATGGTGAGCCCATCGTATAAGAAGTCAAGCTCCACAGGTTGTTCCCTCCTTGCGGTATTGGCAGCTCCCGGCCAGGGCGCAGTGCCCGCAGCCCCGGACCCGGGCGGGCTGGGGGCGGTCCGACAGGCCGATGACGGCGGTGACGGATTTGGCAGGGTTCAGCAGCAGGCTGTCCGTCACCTGAATCCCCAGCCGCCGGGGGGCGTCCAGCGCGGCGCAGATCCCCCGCTGCAAGTCCAGCGGCAGGTCCCCGTAGCCGGGGCTGAACCGGTCGGTGAGGTACAGGCCCGGAAACCGGGCGGAGATCTCCGCCCCGGCGGCATCACACCCCGCCTCCACCCAGGCGGAGCCGCAGGCGTCCAGCATGGCCGCCCGGGCCATGCTCCTGGCCTGCTCCGCCCGGAGCATGGCCTCAAAGCCCGCCCCCAGGGTGCAGGCCAGCACCGCCGCCCGGCCGCAGTCCGCCAGCATGGTCCGGGCCATGCCGCCGGGCAGGGTGAGGCCGCTGCCCTCCAACTCCTGGCATTCAAACAAATGTTTCACGTGAAACGCCCGCCACACCCACCGGGGCTCCACCGTCCGGGTGAGCCGGTCCGCCACCGCGGACAGCTCCCCCAGCAGGGCGGGGTCGGGCTCCCCCCGCACCCCCAGATAGCGCAGGGGCTCGGACAGCTCCAGCTTCACCGCGCCGCCTCCTCCCCACTTCGATAACATGATCATACCGCAGATCCGGGAAAAAATCCACCCATAAATCCCGCCGTCCGCCCGCTGTACTTTTGGGCTGCGGTGTGCTATCCTATCCCCAGCGGAGATAAAAACACAGTCCCCGTCGGGTAGTCGGGGCGCGGGGGTCCGCCCTCCCGCCAGTAACCTGCCTCCTTGGTTGTCCCTTCTCCGCGGAGAACACTTTTAAGGAGGACAACGGAATATGCGTAAGGCATGGCTGACCGTGTACTTCGAGCCGCCCTTCTGGTCGGCGCTGTACCGGCGGGAGGACGAGGAGGGCTGCCGGGTATGCAAGGTCACCTTCGGCGGCGAGCCCAGGGACCAGGAGGTGCTGGACTACTTTCAGGCCCACTTCCGGGAGCTGCGTTTCAGCCCGCCCGTGGCGGGCGCGGCGGACCCTGACCGGGCCGTCAACCCCAAGCGGGCCCGGCGGGAGGCGAGGAAAGCCGTCCGGCCCGCCGGCACGGGCGCCAAGGCCCAGCAGGCCCTTCAGCTCCAGCGGGAGCAGGCAAAGCAGGATCATAAGGCCGTCTCCAGAGAGCGGCGGGAGGCCCAGCGGGAGCGGAAGCTGGCCCTCCGGCAGGAGAAGCACCGGGAAAAGCACAAGGGGCATTAGCCCCTTGTGCTTTTCCCGCGGAGCGCGGCGGTCACCAGACGGCCACACCCGCCACCAGCAGGGCGGCGATGATCCCCCGGACAATGTGGTGGGACAGGTGGAAGTTCCCGGACCGCCTGCCGTTGGCATAGGCGGCGGCGCAGATCAGCAGGCAGCCGGAAGCACAGGCCAGCGCGTCTATCCAGCCGGGATTGCTTCCAACCAGGTGTGCAACCGCCTCAAAGGCCACACAGACGCCGCCGCAGAGCATGGCGATGGACAGGCCCCGGGCGGCGGCATCCTCGGATTTGAGCTGGGTTCTCGCCGCGATGATATGGAGCAGGCCAAAGAGGATTGCCAAAATGCCGATTACAATGCGCATAGAATTCGCTCCTCTATATTTTTTTCATCAGCTGGGCGGTGAATTTCAGCATCAGCCGCTTGGTGCCCACCCCGTCGAAGGCGATCTCCAGCAGGGTGTCGCCCCCCACCTTCTGGGTCGAGGTCACCATCCCCCGGCCAAAGGCCTTGTGCTCCAGCATGTCCCCCTTCTGATACTCGGGCAGGGCGGGGCCGGGCCCCGCGGATGGAAACGCGGGCCGGACGGGGGCGGACTTGGCCGGACGGGGCGGCGTGTATGTACCGCGCCGCTCCCCGCCCCCGTAGGCGGGGCGGTAGGGCTCCCGGCAGGTGGACACCTGGGGCGTCTGGTCGAACTCGTCCTCCCAGCCGTCCCCCGCGGGGGCCGGGTCCAGATAGGACCGCCCGGACTGGTCCAGCAGCTCGCCGGGGATCTCCCCCGCGAACCGGGAGGGGCGGTTGCTGCTGGTCCGGCCGAACAGCATCCGCTGGCTGGCGCAGGTGAGATACAGCCGCTCCTTGGCCCGGGTGAGGGCCACGTAGCACAGCCGCCGCTCCTCCTCCATCTCCTCCGCCTCGCCGATGGCCCGGAGGCCGGGGAAGATCCCCTCCTCCATCCCCACCACAAACACCGTGGGGAACTCCAGCCCCTTGGCGGAGTGCATAGTCATCATCACCACCGCGTCCTCGTCTGGGTCGTGGCTGTCCAGGTCGGTGTACAGGGCGATCTCGTCCAGGAATCCCGCCAGGGAGGGCTCCTCCGTCCCGCTCTCCACGTAGCCCTTGATGGAGGTGAGCAGCTCCCGCACGTTTTCCAGCCGGGTGCGGCTCTCCACGTCGTTTTTGGCCTGGAGCATGGCGGCGTAGCCCGTCCGGGCCACCGCCTCCTCGTAGAAATTCTCCAGGTCCATGGTCCGGGACAGGGCGGTGAGCTCCTCCATCAGGGCGGTAAACTGCCCCAGCCGCCCCGCCGCCTTTTGCAGCTCGGGATAGTCCCCGGCGTGGGACACCACCTCCCACAGGGACAGGTCCTCCCGGGCGGCAATGGCCCGGGCCCGCTCCACCGTGGCGGCCCCGATGCCCCGGGGGGGATTGTTGATGATGCGGGACAGGCGCAGGTCGTCGCCGTGGTTCTGGACGGCGCACAGATACGCCAGCATGTCCTTCACCTCCGCCCGGTCGAAGAACCGGGTTCCCCCGATGACCTTGTAGGGGATGCCGCTGCGCTTGAACGCCACCTCCAGCTGGTTGGACTGGGCGTTCATGCGGTAGAGCACGGCGTGGGTGTTCCACTTCACCCCCGCCCGGTAGTCCGCCATCAGCTTGTCCGCCACATACCGGGCCTCGTCGTTCTCGTTCATGGCGGTGTACAGGGACACCTTCTCCCCCGGCTTCCCGGCGGTCCACAGCTCCTTGCCCTTGCGGCCCTGATTGTGGCGGATCACCGCGTTGGCCGCGTCCAGAATGTTTTTGGTGGAGCGGTAGTTCTGCTCCAGCCGGATGGTGCGGCACCCCTTGTACTGGTCCTCGAAGGAGAGGATGTTCTCAATGGTGGCCCCCCGGAAGCGGTAGATGGACTGGTCGTCGTCCCCCACCACGCAGATGTTCTCCCGCCCTCCGGCCAGCAGGGAGGCCAGCAGATATTGCAGGTTGTTGGTGTCCTGGTACTCGTCGATGAGCACATAACGGAATTTCCGCTGATAATATTGCAGAACATCATCGTGCTCCTGGAACAGCCGGACGGTGTGCAGGATGATGTCGTCGAAGTCCAGCGCCCCCGCCTCCCACAGGCGCTTCTCATACTCCGTGTACAGCCGGGCGATCTTTTGCAGGCGGTGGTCCCCCGCCCGGTCCGCCTCCTCGGTGAAGTCCCGGGCCAGCTGGAGCTTGTCCTTGGCCCTGGAAATCATCCCCAGCACCGGCCGGGGCGGGAACTGCTTGTCGTCGAAATTCAGCTCCCGGACGCAGTCCTTCATCACCCGCAGGGAGTCGTCGGTGTCATAGATGGTGAAGGAGGAGGGGAAGCCCAGCTTCTCAATGTCCCGGCGGAGGATGCGCACGCAGGCGGAGTGGAAGGTGGACGCCCACACGTCCCGGGCGGCGGGGCCCAGCATGTTTTCCAGGCGGTCCTTCAGCTCTCCGGCGGCCTTGTTGGTGAAGGTGATGGCGATGATGGTCCAGGGGGCGGCGGGCTCCACCGCGCACAGCCGTCCGGCCCTCAGGCGGCCCTCCCGGGTGGGATGGGCGGCGTAATCCTCCAAAAAGGCCAGGTCGTCCTCCGTCACCCACTCGGGCACCTCCAGGCAGTCCGACCCCCGGCCGTAGCGGATCAGGTTGGCCACCCGGTGGATGAGCACGGTGGTCTTGCCCGACCCCGCCCCCGCCAGCAGCAGCAGCGGTCCCTCGGTGGCCAGCACGGCCTTGCGCTGTTCCGGGTTCAGGTCCCGGTGCTCCTGGGCGATGGCCTCCCGGCGGAGGCGGCAGAATTCCAGCTCCTGCTCTGGTGTCAGCATAGAGATCCATCCTTTTCATCTAGTCAATTGGGTCCATTATATCAGGCCGGCGGCAAAAAGTACAGAGGGACCCCGCAAATGGGCCGCCCTGGGCGCGGAGATTTTATCCGGGCGCTTCCAGCGGCGGTGGACATCTCCGGCAGGCTGTGGTATCATGTGGTATCATATATTGTGGGGGGGATTGCGTTGAAAAAGTATGACTGCGCCGCTTCCGCGCTGGTCTGGACCATTTTGGCGGGCGTCGCGGGCATCTACCTGGGCGCGCTGCTGAACCTGGAGGGCTACCTGGGCGTCATTTTTGCCATCGCGGTGGCCGCGTGGCATATTGTCAAGGCCATTGAGGAGAAGGACAACACCCCGGGGGGCTCCGGGGCAGACTCACTGTAACCCGGCCCGCCTTTTGCGTCTACCAAATCTGGTGGGCAATTCCGCACCCCCAGGCTGCGGAGCCGCCGTGAGCAGCGCGGATGGACAGAAGCGCGCCGGGGCCAACGGCCCCGGCGCTTCCAGCTTTCCCGGCTAAGTAATCACATTCCCTGCTCCAGCAGGGCCCTGAGCCGGCGGCACCGCCCCTGACAGGCGTCGGCCAGCTCGCCGTACAGCTCCAGCATATCCGGGTCCTCCCAGTCGTCGGCGGCCAGCCGGAAGGCGCTCTCCTGCCGCTGCTCCGCCTGATGGCGGCTGCGCAGCGCCCCCCAGTAGGACGGAATGGCGGGCGCCCCCAGCAGCTCCGTGGGCCAGTACCGCAGCCCGGTGAGCAGAAAGTACGCCGCCGACAGCTTCCGGGCATGCCTGTGCAGCTCTCCCGCCAGGCTGTTCAGCGTCCGGGCGTCCGTCCCTCGGGTCCGCCGGGCCAGATGGCGGTAAAACTGCCACCCCTCCAGCGCGTCCATCACATGGCGGCGCAGCCGCGCCGTGCGGTCGTCTGCCGCCTGGGGCTCCTCCCACAGCCGGGGCAGGTCGCTCCCCCGATGGGCCCCGTCCTCCGGGGGCAGGTTCTCCGACGGGGCGCAGGGCCCCTCCGGCTCCGGCGCCGGCTCCTCTATGGGCGGCTCCTGCTCCATGGGCGGGGCGGGTTCCTCCGGCCGGCACGCCGGGGGCGGATTGCCCCCCTCCTGGCGCAGCAGCGCCTCCAGACAGCCGCAGGACAGGTCGCCGCTGCCCACCGAGGGGTTGGGCCGGATGAGGCTGCTCTCCTCAGACCGGCCCGCCATCACCCTCTGCCATACCCGCTGGAATACCTCCTGGTCCTGAATCGGGCATGGAATCATATTCTCCATGTTCACACCTCCTTTGCCTCACATCCTATGTGGGCCGGGAGGATTTTGCCAATGTCCTACGGACGGACCAGCTCCTCCAGGGAGCGGACGTACCGGCCGCACACCGCCTTCAGCTCCTCCTGGCGGTTTTCATAGTAGGCGTCGTACACCCCCACCGCGCCCATCCCCGCCCGGACGGCGGCGGCGCAGTTGTCCGGGCTGTCGTCAAAGAGAACGCAGTCCTCCGGCGCCGCCCCGACGCGGCGGCACACCTCCGCAAAGCACCGGGGGTCCCGCTTCTCCAGGCCGATCTCCTCGGCAAACACCACCCGGCGGAACAGGCCCGACAGCCGGAACCGCTCCAGCACCGCCCGGCACAGGGCGGGGCGGCAGGCGGTGAACAGCGCCATGGGCCGCCCCTCCGCCGCGCACCGGCGCAGAAACGCCTCCGCCCCCGGCTTCAGCGGGGCCAGCTCCCGGTAGTGGAGATCCGCCAGGGCGTCCCACTCCGCCATGATCTCCTCCGGGCTGTCGGACAGGCCGTAGTATTCCCTGGTGAACGCCGCCGCGATGGGGTAGATGGACCGCTCCACCACCCGCTGGTATTCGGCGGTGGGCGCCAGCCCCCGGCGGGACAAAAACTCCCGGTCCACCTCCGCCCACAGGCCGTTGGTGTCGGTGATGGTGCCGTCCAGGTCGAATAAGTACATGAAATCAGCTCCTTGTCTCTCTGTCCAGCATACCAGAACGGGGCCCGTTTGACAAGGCCCCCGGTATTTTCCGCACCGGCGTTGACTTGTCCCCCCATTGCGGATAAAATAGGGGGAGACACAGAACTTGCATTCACAGCCGAAACCGGCGGATGAGCGAGGGATTTTCCCGCCAGACGAGGCAAATTTTCGCGGGCATACTTGTGTGTATGGCAAGAAAATGGAACGAAGTATGGCGGAAAAAGGCCCGCTCAGGCGGCGGATTGAGGTTGTGAATACAGGTTCTCAGAGAGGGGGGACGGCGGTATGCGCAGGCTGGCATGGTTCTCGGCGGGCTTCGCCGCCGCCTGCCTGTGGGCGTGCTGTTTCAGCCTGGGAGCGGCCCCGCTCCTGACCGCCGCCGCCCTGCTGGCAATCACGCTGGCCCTCTGGGTCCCCACCCGGCCCCGGCCAGGCGAGCACCCCCTTCTCCTGCGCCGGCCCAGACATAAGGGGCCTCTGTCCCGGGCCGCGCTGTACCAGCTCTCCCGGCGGGGGCTGGCCCTGTCCCTGGGCGGACTGCTGGCGCTGGGCTGGGCGGGCGTCTATTCCGCCCTGTACCGCGCCCCGGCGGAGCGGTGGGTGGGGGAAACCGTCCCCATCTCCGGCCAGGTGTGCGCCTACCCCGTCCCCACCTCCACCGGCGGCTACTCCGTGGCGGTCCGCCTGGACGGCGGGCCGGACGCCCTGGCCTATGGCCCGGAGGACTGGGGCGGGCTGAAGCCCGGCGACGCGCTCTCCTGCACCGCCCGGGTGGCGCTCTCCAGCCGCGCCCATGGGGAGGAGACCACCTACTACACCGCCAAAGGCGTATATCTTCTGGCCTACTGCCGCGGCGAGGCGGAGATTCAGGCGGCGGACCGCGTCCCCCCGCGTTATTGGCCCGCCCTGTGCGCCCGCGCCCTCCGGGCGGGCATCGGCGCCGCCTTTGACGGGACCGCCGCCCCCATTGCCGCCGCCGTCACCCTGGGGGACAAATCCGGCCTGGACCAGACGCTGTACTCCGCCCTCAGCCGGGCGGGGCTTGTGCACACGGCGGCGGTGTCCGGCCTCCACATCAGCTTTCTGGTCAAGGCGGCGCTGGTCCTCACCCGGCGGCGCAGGGAACCCGCCCTGGCCATGATCCCCCTGCTGGCTTTCTACGCCCTCATGGCGGGCGGCACGCCGTCGGCCGTTCGGGCGGTCATCATGCAGTCCGCCCTGCTCTTCGCCCCCATCGCCCGCCGGGAGGAGGACGCCCCCTCCGCCCTGGGGCTGGCCCTGCTGGTCCTGCTGGTCCAGAACCCCTTCGCCGCCGCCAGCGTGAGCCTGCAGCTGTCCTTCGCCTCGGTGGCGGGCATTCTGCTGATCAGCGGCCCCCTGTTCCGGTGGATGTACCGCCCCCTCCGCAAACGGCGCCCGCCCAAGGAGCGGACCGTCAGGCTGGCCCTTTGGAAGGCGGCCCGGGCCGCCCTCACCGGCGTGTCCGCCTCCCTGGGGGCCATGCTGTTCACCGCTCCCCTCTCCGCCCTGTACTTCGGGCAGATCCAGATCCTGTCCCCCCTGTCCAACGTGCTGGCCCTGTGGGCCCTGAGCCTGCTCATGGGCTGCGCCCTGGTGCTGGGGACGCTGGCCGTCCTCCTTCCCGGCCCCGCCGCCGCCCTGGGGCACATCGCGGGCCTCCTGGGCCATTACGTCCGGTGGATCGCCCTGCTGCTGGGCCGGTTCCCCTTCGCCTCCCTCAGCGCGGACAGCCGGTACTGCCTGATCTGGCTGGGGGCGGTGTACGCGGTCCTGCTGGCGGCGGCCCTGTCCAAAACCCGGCCCCGCCGCCCCTTGCTCTCCGCCGGGGCCCTGGCCCTGCTGCTGTGCGCCGCCGTCGGCCTGGGGCGGCTGGAGGCGGAGACGGCGGACCTCACCGTTTCCGTGCTGGACGTGGGCCAGGGGGCGTCCGCCGCCCTGCTCTCCGGCGGACGGGCCGCGCTGGTGGACTGCGGCGGGGACGGCTCCCGAAACGCCGGGGACACCGCCGCCGACTACTTTGCCGCCATGGGCCGCACCCGCCTGGACCTGCTGGTGCTCACCCACTTCGACGCCGACCACTCCAACGGCGTGGAACAGCTCTTCTACCGCATGAGGGTGGACCGGGTGGCCCTCCCGCCGGGGGGAGCGGACCCGGACGGTCTGGCCCGCCTGCAATCGCTGGCGGAGGCGGAGGGCGCGGAGGTCATCCTGGTGGACGAAACCCGGGCCCTCCCCCTGGGGGAGGCGTCCCTCACCCTGTTCCCGCCCCTGGGCGGAGGGACCTCCAACGAGTCCGGCCTGTTCGCCCTGTGCTCCCGCGGGGACTTCGACGTGCTCATCACCGGCGACGCCGACGCCTTTGTGGAAAAAATGCTGGTGAAATATTACCCCATCCCCGATGTGGAGCTGCTGGCGGCGGGCCACCACGGCTCCAAATACTCCACCTGCCGGGAGCTCCTGGACGCCGCCGCCCCGGAGCTGGCCGTCATCTCCGCCGGAGCCGGCAACCCCTACGGCCACCCCGCCCAGGAGACTCTGGACCGGCTGGACGCCGCCGGCGTCCGGGTGCTGCGCACCGACGAGAACGGCGCCGTCACCGTCCGGGTGCGGAACGGGTCCGTGGGAATCCAACACACGAAATGAGGAAACACAATGCCGCCCAAACGTAAAAAAGTGGACAACACCGCCATGCGGGAGCTGAAACGGGCCGTCAAAGAGGGCGCGCCCAAAAACCTCTATGTCTTTCACGGGGAGGAGGCGTTCCTCCGGGACGACTGCCTGGCCCGGCTGAAACAGGCCATCCTCCCCCCCGGGCTGGAGGAGTTCAACCTCCACACCGCCAAAGGGGCGGAGTGCTCGGTGGACTGGATCGAGCAGGCGGTGGACTGCCTGCCCATGATGAGCGCCCGCACCCTGGTGGTGGTCACCGACTTCGACCTGTCCGGTCAGGGGGAGAAGGGCCGGGACCGGCTGCTGTCCATCCTGTCCGCCCTGCCCGACTACTGCTGTCTGGTGTTCGTATACGACCTGCTGCCCTACAAGGCGGACGGGCGCTCCAAGCTGTCCGCCCTGCTGAAAAGCATGGGGGCGGTGGTGGAGTTCCAGCGCCAGGAGCAGGGGGAGCTCACCGGCTGGATCTGCCGCCAGTTCCAGAAGGCGGGCAAGTCCATCGACACCATGGACGCCAGCTATCTGGTGTTCCTGTGCGGCGACCTGATGCACGACCTGGCCTCCCAGATCGGCAAAATCGCCGCCTACGCCGGCCATGCCCGGGTCACCCGGGCGGACATCGACGCCGTGGCCATCCCCCAGGTCAGCGCGTCCGTGTTCAAAATGACCGACGCCCTGGCCCGCAAGGATTTCGACGGGGCCGCCGACCTGCTGGCCGACCTGCTCCACAACCAGGAGCCCCCGGTGATGATCCTGTCCGTCATGGGCAAATACTTCCGCCAGCTGTACACCGCCCGCCTGTTCCGGGACGCGGGGCGGGGCAGGGCCGAATACATGGAGCTGTGGAACATGAACGGCGCCTATATGCAGCAGCAGGCGGGCCGCCTGCTGGACGCCGCCGGGAAGTTCTCCCTGCCCTGGTGCCGGTACGCCGTGCGCCGCTGCGCCGAGACCGACATCCTGCTGAAAAACTCCTACGGCCGGGAGGGCGAGGTGCTCACCGGGCTGCTGGTGGAGCTGGCCTCCGGCCGGCGGGTGGTTCCTTTTTCTTGAAAGAAAAAGGAACCGAAAAAGAACTTGAGTCCGCTGCGGACGTGGGCTGTCGTTGTGACGTGCCGCCACGGCCACCAGAGGAGCTGTGTGCCGGGGGCGTTGCTCCTTTTTCTTGAAAGAAAAAGGAACCGAAAAAGAACTTGAGTCCGCTGCGGACGTGGGCTGTCGTTGTGACGTGCC
>ERZ808040.525-NODE-525-length-32192-cov-5.748217_pt1 | contig 32192 bp, 31 predicted proteins | sample MGYA00380191_ERZ808040 | MGnify/ENA primary metagenome ERZ808040 (study PRJEB31490, sample SAMN06133395) | mouse gut metagenome | isolation source: J6 | host: mice | place: China: Chengdu | collected 2015-05 ...
AAAATTATATGATGACGTGATCCGCATCTATGGCATCGACTTTTCGGAGGAAATGATTCGGCTTGCCCAAGAAAAAATGCCGGATGCCACGTTGCTCCGTCATGATTTTTCCGGCGGTCTTCCGGCAGTGTTCCAAGACAAAAGATTTGATTACATTGTCTCAACGTATGCCATCCATCACCTGACGGACGAAGAAAAAATCGTATTTTTAAAAGACCTGCAAAACCATCTTACCGAAGACGGCGAAATCCTGATTGGTGATGTCGCTTTCGGTACAATGGAGGAACAGGATTCATGCATGCAAAGAAGCGGGGAAGAATGGGATGACGAGGAGTTTTACATTGTGGCGGAAGAGCTCGCAAAGAATTTTACCGGCCTTAAATTCCAAAAAATCAGCCATTGCTCCGGGGTCTGCATCATAAAATGACACTGCCGGTGTGCGGATAATGCAAACAAAAAATAACCTCTTCAAAAGCTGCCATGCACCGGTTCGCCGTCCACAAGAGGGAGGACATCAATATAGACTGTTGGTTGTCTATAGGAAGTAAACGATATCAATGATGAAACGAATTCCTATTTTCTTATCTGTATAGGAGGAGAAAAGAATGATAGATGGACATATTCATATTGAACGTGGAGCCTACACGCTTGATTGGATAAACCAGTTTGTAAGTAAAGCAGTTGAAATGGAGATTGATGAAATACGTCTGCTTGAGCATTGTTATAGATTTGAAGAGTTTGTCCCAATGTATGATTCGGTGTGTGCGTATAGTGAATATGTAGATGCATGGTTTCATAGAAATGCAGGTGTGCATAAACTCACAGACTATTTGGAACTGATCAAACGGGTTAGAAACGAGCAATTTCCGGTAGAAATCAAGTTTGGTCTTGAAATATGCTATTTCAAAGAGTTTGAAAGCTTTACTTCGGAACTTACAAAGGGTAAAGGGTTTGATTTTTTATTGGGAAGCATTCATTTTGTTGATGGTTTTGCTTTCGATCATAAAGCCGAACACTGGGCGGGAATTGATGTTGATAAAATATACCGCAGATATTTTGAGGATTCAATATCGTTAGCAAAGAGCAGGATATTTGACGGTATCGGTCACCCGGATGCAATAAAATTATTCGGTCATAAACCATCGCACTCACTATCAGACTATTATGAAAGTTTAGCTAAGGAACTCTCAAAAAGTAATATGTATGCAGACCAAAATAGCGGCGTTGCCAGAAGATGTCCTGAAACGGCTTTACTCGGTATGGATGAAGAATTACTTAGAATATTAAAAAAGAATCATGTGAGGATCATTACTTCATCGGATGCACATTGCCCCGAGGATGTTGGATATAAAATCAAAGAACTCAATCGCCTAATCATGACTTCCCAGAAATAAATTATGACAGGCATCATCAAAGGATTATCCAGAGAAGTTATAATGGCGGCAAAACCACAAAAAGGAGAAATTTATATGCTGAACTTAAATGAAAAAGTATGTGTGGGCGACACAGAATATACCTTGACCAAGCTTCTTGGAAAAGGCAAGGGCGGCTATTCTTACCTCGCAGAAAATGATAATGGCCGTTTCGTCTTAAAGCAGATCCACCACGAACCCTGTGACTATTACCGCTTCGGGAATAAAATCGAGGCGGAAATCGGCGATTACCACCGACTTACCCGAATCGGTATCCGCATCCCGAAACTGCTTGACGTGGACTTGAAACAAGAACGGATTTTAAAGGAATACATCGAGGGGGATACCATCTATGACCTGATCCTGCATGGCCGGATGCGGCCGGAATATCTTGAGCAGCTTCGTGAAATGTGTACCCTTCTCTACACCCAAAATACAAACATTGATTATTTCCCGACGAATTTTATAGTGCAGGACGGCATGTTGTACTACATTGATTTCGAGTGCAATGATTATATGGAAGAGTGGGACTTTGAAAATTGGGGCGTAAAATACTGGTCAAAAACACCGGAATTTATGCAGTATGTAAAGGAACACGCAGAAACAGGCAATGTTGGTGGAAGTCTTTGACGGTATGCCTGTGTTCCGCTCCTGCCTTGGAAAAGCACAAAGCCGTATTCATCAAAAAAATTGCAAATATTCCTCAGCGCCACCTCCTGCGCTTATCTGAACGGAAACCGGTTTTTCATCGGCAAACTATTTTTGATCCTGATCGGCAATGCGATCCGACACGCGCCGTAAAATTCCAAAATCCGATCCGCATAGGGAATGGGCGCGGGGAATTTCACTTTTTCATTGAAATGTGTTTTTTTACGATCCCCGCAGCCCCATGACCGAACAATGCCCGGAACGGAATTTCCACCCAAATTGCCAGAATACACCTTCCGGCATGTCCCGGGATATTCTGCCCCTTCCCTAAATAACCCGACAAACTTCCGCAAATAAAGTCGGGCATTCTCTTTTCCGGTATGATATCATTCCTTTAGCGCATGATATCCCGCCGTTCCACCGGTCAGCTATAGCGGCTGTGCCAAACGTGCGGTATGTTATATGCGGAATTTATCACGAGGGTAACAAAGCGAAAATAGTAATTATCAATTCCGGGATTTTGCGACACTGCGCAGCGCAAAATTCCCTTAATCAGAATGCCTCATATGAGGCAGAATGAGAGGAAAATATGGAATGGGCAAAATCAATCCGGGAAGCAATCGAATTTATCGAAAACAATCTGGCCGAGGATATTTCCGCGAAAGATGTCGCGAGGCATGTCAATATTTCCCCCTTCTATTTCCAGAGGGGCTTCACGCTGCTCTGCGGTTACACCATCGCAGAGTACATCCGCAACCGCAGGCTGGCTCTCGCTGCAGGAGAACTGGCCGGAGGCAGCGCAAAAGTGATTGATATTGCAATGAAATACGGTTACGGCTCCCCGGACGCTTTCACAAAAGCTTTTGCCCGGTTCCACGGTGTTACCCCCGTTATGGTGCAGAAAAACCAAGCGATGATGAAAACTTTTGCACCATTAAAAATCAAGTTATCTTTAGAGGGAGGTTATCTTATGGATTACAGGCTGACAAAAAAAGAAAGTTTTACGGTAATGGGCGCGGCAAAAAGTTTTTCCTACGACGGGGCAAAAGCCGTGGTTCCGGAATTTTGGAAAGAACATTACGCGAAAGGGAACGGGAAATATGTCTGCGGAATGTTCGGCATCAACATTGACGAAACGATGGGACACGACCGTTTTGAGTATATGATCGCGGATCTTTACAACCCGGTACAGGATGTGCCGGAAGGTTTCGTGACCAGGATCATCCCTGCTTTCACCTGGGCAGTATTTCCTTGCCGGGGTAAAGTCTCCTCCACCTTGCAGGACACGAACACCCGCATTTTCTCGGAATGGCTCCCGGCATTGAAAGAGTACGAATTTGCCGCCGGTTACTGCGTCGAGATGTATGACGACGCAGGAAAATACCCAAACGGAACCGAGGATGAAAATTACTACTGTGAAATTTGGATTCCGGTAAAGAGAAAATAATAACTGCGGCTCGGCGGGATCCCATAAAATATAGAGGGGCTCCCGCCCGGCAGAAAAAGAAATAAATCCCATCTTGATTTCACCGCATCAAAATGCTATGATATATAACAACAGCATGTGTGCGAACCAAAAGCCCACGGCTGGCTTTGGTACGGGGAGGGCACATGCGGGACTAAAATCAGCATGTGCCTGGACAGTGCCCCGTGGGGTTTTGGGGAGCCGTGCGGACCAAAAGCCCACGGCCGGCTTTGGTACTGGGAGGGCACATGCGAGACTAAAAATCAGCATGTGCCCGGACAGTGCCCCGTGGGGTTTTGGGGAGCCGTGCGGACCAAAATCCCACGGCCGGCTTTGGTACGGGGAAGGCACATGCGAGACTAAAATCAGCATGTGCCTGGACAGTGCCCCGTGGGGTTTTGGGAAGCCGTGCGGACCAAAATCCCACGGCCAGCTTTGGTACTGGGAAGGCACATGCGGGACTAAAAATGGGAGGAAAATCATATATGGGAAGAGATGTTATGTTTGCGTAGCACTGGCTATCGCAATTAAAAACTGAATTGTTATAGCCAATGCTGACCTAAAGGAAATATCAATTTAGGAGGCAAACATGGGCTATAAAAAAGCAGAAGAAATTCTGCCTGCGGAAATCATAAAACTGATACAGCAATACGTGGACGGACAGACGATCTACATTCCAAGGAAAGCGCAAAACCGGAAGGAATGGGGAACCGACACTGACATAAGACAGGAATTGAAACACCGCAACGACCGGATCTACGCGGATTATCTCGCCGGAACGCGGATATCCGAACTGGCGATACGGTACTGCCTGTCCGTCAAAAGTATACAGCATATTATCCGGAAAATGAAAACAGCAGATTTAAGGGCGGTCGCAAAATAGATGGAAGAACCATCTGTGGGGCGGCCGCCCCGTTTTTTCCAGACAACAAATTGATTTTTTCCATCCCTGCCTCATTCTTTTTTCTAATTATTTATCCGGTGGACAAATCATCACTGCCCGGCTTATACTATAAATGCCATCTAAGACACCATGTAAGAAACATACCATTACTTGCCCCTTTACCCAAACAGGATCATAGACAAATCAGGAACACTGTTTAAAACAAAGCACTGCCGAAACAGGAGCAATACCGAAACAGGGACACTTCCAAAATCTCCGATCATCGAGTTCTCAGTTTCAAAAAATAAAGGAGGAACAGCACATGGACTACAGCCAGAAAATTTCCGCACGCCACTGGAACCAGCCGGATAAGGGGGAACGCGAGGCGGCGCGCGAGCAGACTTTTATTGACGATATCGTGCAGAAAAGCCACATTGAAAAAGAATTGCTCGCGAACCTCGCCGGAATCAAAACGGTTTTCGACGGAGGCGGCGGTTCCGGACGCTTTTCTATCCTGCTTGCGAAACATGGATGCAATGTAACCCATTTTGATATCTCACAGCCCATGCTCGACAAGGCATCCGAGCTTGCGAAGGCTGCCGGGGTGGAAAACCGGATCACTTTTGTAAAGGGGGCACTGGAAGACCTGTCTGCTTACGAAGACCACTCGTTTGACCTTGTCATAAGCTTTGACGCTCCGGTTTCCTACACATGGCCGAACCAGAAAAATGTCATCGCAAGTCTTGTGAGGATCTGCAAAAAGCGGATCATGATCAGCGTTTCAAGCCGTCTTGGTACTCTGCCGTATCTCGCAAACCCGCTAAATAAAAACCAGTTTATTCTGGATGAGGACTGCGGTGACCCTTGGGTTACATGGTGCATTTCCAATTATCAGAACGCCATTGACGGGTTTTCGTTCCATAAAACGGCCTGCATGGATGTTCTGGAAAACGGGCTGATGGGCGGTACCGTGGAGATCAAAGAGTTTGAATCGGGCAAAGCCCCCTGGCCGATCACCTACACCTTCCTGCCCGATGAACTGGAGTGCATCCTGCGTGAAAACGGGGTCAAAAACATACAGCTTGCCGGTCCCGGCGCATACGCCCGCACCATCCCGAACGAGATACTGCGCAAGATCATGCACGACCCCGCACAGAAATCCGCATTTTTAGAGTTCTGCCATATCTACGACCAGAATCCTTACGTCTGCGGGATGGGGAAGGATAATCTTTTCGCAAAGGGAGAAATGTAAAGGAAAGGGGTTTTCATAATGTACAAAATTAAAAAAGATTACCGCGATGATGCCGCACTGCGCCACAGTTTCAACGAACTGGCAAAACGCACCTTCCTTCTCGATTTTGAGGACTGGTATCAAAACGGACTTTGGACAGACCGCTACAACCCATACTCCATCGTAAAAAACGGCGAAGTCATTGCCAATGTATCCGTAAACCGGACTGATATGGTTTTTGGCGGGGGTGTAAAACATTTCATCCAGCTCGGAACCGTGATGACATTGGAGGCATACCGCAGACAGGGGCTGATCTGGGAGCTCATGGCGGCGATTGATGCGGATTACAACACAAAGACGGATGGCTTCTACCTTTTCGCCAACGACAGCGTACTTGATTTTTATCCGAAGTTTGGTTTCCGGAAAGCCGCGGAATACCAATATTCCAAGCAGCTCACAAATCAAGGCGAATGCCGGTTTGTCAATCTTGCAATGTACAATCCAAGCGATTGGGGACGGCTTTTGGACGCGATGGGGCACAGTGTATTCCAGGGCAGGCTTGACCTGACGGACAACCGGGAACTGATCTTGTTTTATGTGACAAAATTCATGCAGGAGAATGTATATTACCATGCAGGCAGTGATACTTATGTGATTGCGCAATTTGACGGCAGCGATGTATTCCTCCACAATGTTTTTTCCGGCACACTCCATCGTCTTGACGAGGTGACGGCACTGTTTGGAGCCGGCACGAAAAAAGCAGTGCTCGGTTTTACCCCGGAACCCGAAGATGGTTATAGGGTAGAAGAACTTCACACAGAGGACTGCACATTCTTCACCCGCGGCGGTATATCCGGTATTTTCCGGGAGGAAAAGCTGCGGATCCCGTCGCTTGCACACGCGTGAGAAAAGATTCTTCGGGAAACCCCGATATTATTTTCAAAACATATATACAAAATGTCGAAAATAAGGTATAATCAATAAAAATACTTTTTATCGGGGGTACCGATGGATAATACAGCAAACGCATTATGGAGACAGCTTTTCGGCGGTGTGTGGGAAACGCTCATAGAAGCTGACAACCGCACGGGAGCCTTTCTGATCTGTGAATCGGACGGGCTGACCCTGCTGGATCAAAACGCCATGAGAATTTTAGATCTTACACATACGCCGGACTGCGAGCGGATGCTCAACCTTCTTCGCATCATTGAGGCAAACGCCAAATCCGGTGCCCCCCTGCACCTGCACTACCTTCCGGTGGAAAAGTTCTGCCCGGATGCAAAAGGTTGCATTGCGGGCTTTTTCCGGCTGGACATTGATCCGGAACACACAAATGCACCGGATATCTCCGAAAAGTTTTTTATGCTGTTGGAGCAAAATCTGTTTTTCTATCATTACCAACCGATCGTAGATGCCCGCACGGGCGATATCGTCGCCTATGAATCCCTCATGCGCACCGATCAGAATATCGGGTTGACCCCGCTTCAGATCCTTGATATCGCGACCGATTTTAACCGCCTGTACGACGTTGAGAAAGCAACAATGCGGAACAATTTCGCGTATCTGGACGAGCACCGCAAAGTGTTTAAGAACCGCCGGCTCTTCATCAACTCCATCCCGTCCCACATGCTGAACGAAAAGGATTTCCGAGAAATTTGTGAAGAATTTTATGACCTGTTTGAGCAGGTAGTTTTTGAATTCACGGAGCAGACCGAGATTACGGATGATTCCCTCAGCTACATCCGCGACCGCCTGACCTGCAACGGCATCAGCCTTGCGATTGACGACTACGGAACCGGATATTCCAACACCTCCAACCTGCTGCGCTATAATCCGGACATTGTAAAAATCGACCACTCCCTGATCAGGGCGATCGACACAAACCACAAGACCCAGAAGGTTGTTTCCGGCATCATTGATTTCCTCCACAAAAGCGGCTACATTGCTTTGGCGGAAGGAGTTGAGACAAGCTCGGAACTGCGTATTATGATCGAGCTTGGTGCGGATCTGATCCAGGGTTACTACGTCGCCCGCCCGACCCCGGTATTGCTGGACCGCATCCCGGACGCAGTGCGGGACGAGATCCTCCGGTTCAACCTTGATGCCTCCAGCCAGGCACAGAGGATATACTACCCTCGCCAACATGAGAGTGTTGATCTTTGCAAATTGGCGGCCGACCGTTACAGCGATATCATGCTGGATGTCTCATCGGTCACTTTGGTCGGTGAGAAAAATCTCCCGTTTTCCCTGCCGGTAACCGTGAAGGACGGAACCGACTGCATCATTACGCTGTTGGATGCTGATATTGTTTCCCCCTCCTCCCTCGCCGCCCTGCGCATCGGCGATAATTGCCATGTTTGTCTTGTCTGCGAAGGGGAGAATAAATTTGAGCAGAAGGGGATTTTCCTTCCGGCCAGTTCTTCCCTGCGTCTGGAAGGCGACGGCAATCTTACGATTTTTTCTGAAAACAGGGATTGCTGCGGTATCGGTACTGACAGCATGACCGATTTTGGGGCGATCACAGTGGCGCTGAACGGCCGGCTTGACATCACTGCGAACGGGGAGAAATGCATTGGTATCGGCGGCGGCAGGAACACCGGAAACAACCCGATCCGCCTGCAATCAGGCGATATCTATATCAACTGCAACGGCGCAAACAGCCTTGCCGTCGGCAGCTATACCGGCAATTCCATGATCGTCATCAAGGACTGTGTCCTGCACACACACATGCTTTCCGCCAACTCCGTGGGGCTTGGCGCTTTCAGCGGGAGCGTGGACATCCTGATGGAAGATTTCCGTTTTGAGTGTGCGGCTTCCGGCTCTAACCTGATTGCGGTCGGCGGGCTGGAAGAGTGCAGCGGCCACATCCTGATTTCACGCGGAAAAATCGGCACGACCCTTAAAGGCAAGCAGATTACCTGTATCGGCACAGCGAACGGGCACATTGATACCGAATTTTTGTGCGCAAAGGCAGTGCTTTATTGCGAAGGGAACTCCGCCTGCGGCATCGGCGACATGACGGGGGGCGGCAATGTGTCCATCACAAATTCTGAGCTCATCCTGACCTTCCTCTCCGCCGCTTCCCGGAGTTTTGGGACGCAGCAGGGGAAACTGACCATCATCGGCGGGATGCGCACCGTACATATCAATGAGTAAAACTTTCGCTTCTCTTGCTTGGATCCCGGCATAAAAACGGCTTTCGGAAACGGACAATCTGTCCGTTTCCGAAAGCCGTTTTTTCAGGGGCACCGCCATACTTCCACGATTTTTAACGTATCATTGAGAACCACAAAACCTCAGGCCACCACAAGTCTTCCCGCAGACAAATATACCATGACAACCCGGAACTAAGCCTCCGCCTCCTTCCTGCCATATCCATGTACCCAGTCCGACTTCACATAATAAACCAAGTAGATCACCGAACTGATCCCCCAAGTCAGCGGATACGCCCAATAGATCAGCCCGATATCGTGCACGATATGCATCATTACCGTAATATAGGCAATGCGGAAGACGCACCAGACGGAAAGCATGATTATCATCGGCACAATACCCTTTCCTGCCCCGCGGCAGATACCTGCAATGATATGGGAAAATGCAAGCAGGAAATAGAATAATGCTTCCGTGCGGCCCTGCTTTGTCCCAAGCCGCACCACCTCCGGGTCCGCGTTGAACATCGCAACCAACTGCGGCACGGCAAGGAACATAATGACACCGATGGTCTCAGCCAGCACAAGTGCCATCACAATGCCGAACCTTGCCCCTTCCTTCGCCCTCCCATAATTGCCCGCGCCGAGGTTTTGTCCGATAAAGGTCGTCATTGCCATTGAAAAACAAGTGATTGGCAGGAACGCAAAGCCTTCCAGTTTTACATAAGAGCCATAACCCGCCATCGCGTCCTCGCCAAAAGAATTGACATTAGACTGCAAAATCACATTGGCAAGGCCGATCACGGAATTTTGCACACCGGTCGGCAGGCCATACTTTAAGATCTCGCGCAACATATCGTTGTGAAACCGCACCTGGCGGAAAGAAATCTGGTAGACCGTCCCTTTTCTGAGCAGGCGTTTTAAACATAAAAGCGCGCTGACAAGCTGCGAAATCGTGGTCGCGATCGCCGCCCATGCCACACCCATGCGGAATACCCCAATAAAGAGCAGGTCAAGCAAAATGTTCAGCACCGAGGAGCCGATCAGGTAGATCATTGGTCTGCGGCTGTCACCGACTGCGTTCATAATGCTCGTGAAAATATTGTACATGACATTTGCCAGCACCCCGAGGAAATAGTACCGGAAATACGCGATCGAATCCGGCAGCACGGACGGATCCGTCCTCATCAGTTTCAGGATGGATGGCGTAAAGATCACACCGATCACAGTGACGACAAGCCCCGCCACCAAACCAAAAGCAACATTGGTATGTACCGCGCGTTTAACGCGCTCCTCATCCTTCGCGCCGAAATAACGTGAGATCACCACACCCGCCCCCGCTGCCGTACCGGTGAAGAAACTGACCAGCAAAAAGATGAGAGGTCCCGAGGAACTGACTGCCGCGAGCGGCCCCTTGCCGAGAAAACGCCCTACGATCAGGGAGTCCGCCGTATTGTAAAGCTGCTGGAAAAGCTGGCTGAAAAAAATCGGGATCGCAAACTGAAGGATCAGTTTTTTTACATTCCCTTCCGTCATATTTTTTGAACCGTTTGTATTCTGCATGGTTGCCTCCGTGATTGTTATGTATATTATTCTGCCGTTTTGGAAAAATCCTTGCCGGGCGTGAATCCCCGCCAATCATAACTGCCGGCCAGACGGGAAAACTTCTGGGAAAAAAACTTCCGACAGGCCAATGGGAAATCCCCCTGCCTGAAATATAAAACTCTATATTTTTTTATCCGCCAAGCATCGCCTTTCGCGTCTTCCAGTCCGGCAGCACCGATTCTACTACTGCGTAAAAGCGCCCGGAATGATCCGGCACGAGGAAATGTGAAAATTCATGGACAACAACATACTCCGCGGCTTCCTCGGGCACCTGCATCAGCATAGTGCTTAACGTAACTACGCCCTTCCTTGGCTGGCAGACACCCCAGCGGCTGGTCATCTTCCGGATACGTAGGTCAGGGTAGGCAATCCCCCTTGCCTCAAAAACCGGATACCAGCGCCGGCAAAGAGCCGGGAGATACGCTGCCGCCTCCCTGCAGTACCAATTTTCGATGGCGGCAGCGCGCTGATCTTTGCTGCTGTCCACAGGGGCGTACAGTTCAAGGCTTTCCCCTACGCGGCGTACGATACACTGCCTGCTCTGGCGGAAAAAAACAGTAAGTGTGAGCATCCTGCCGCAAAAAGAAATTTCGTCCCCGCTGATATACTGCCGTTCATTCGTTTGCGCTGCACGTTTTTTGCAGCGCTCCTGCGCCGCCCGGATAAATTCCGCCTTGGAACGCACAAAATCGTCCAGAAAGGCAAGTGTCACCCTGCGGTTTGCAGAGACCGCCACCGACCCATCCGGACGAATCCTCAAATTTACGTTTTTGACCGATTTTCGTGTCAACTCGTACACGATGTTGTCCCCCTGCGCACCGGTCACAGTGCGCAGAACCTTTGTTTCTGACATTTTACGCCTCCGTGCTGTCTGTTATTCTTTTGTGCTAAAGCGTACCTGAAAAATTATTTCTGCCGTCCACACGCCCTAAAGAGATATGTCCACCGCGCCGCCAACGCCCGCGCTGCCCATGTCAACAGAAATCTCCCCGCCTCCTGCATCCCCGGCAGGTACTCCGTCGCCGACGGAATAATCCACACTCCCTGCGGCGGAATTACCGTAAAAATCGGCAGCCTCCTGCCCCATTTGCTGCTCCTCATATTTCAGAGCCTGCTCCACACGCTCCAGATCACTTAAACGCATCGCCGAATCACTGATCTCAAGAGCCGCCGTGCCTGTTGTATCCGTCACATTCCTGCCGCTGCTCTCCGTGCCGCCGTAGCGGCGATAGCGGTTCATGTCCTTGATATATTTTATATCCGCTTCCGCAACATCCGCCTGCTCCTCACCGCGGTGTCTGCGCTTTAACTGCTTGCAGCGCATCTCCTTCATTTTCATCTGCCGCTCGGCCTGGTTCCTCTGCGTTGCAAGTTCACGTTTTATCTGTTGGCGCTTTGCGCGCACGCGCTGCTTCTTTATCTGCTTTTTCAGGGCGTTCGCCTGCTTTTCCCGCGCCACGCGCTTTTCCTTGACCTGTTCTTCCTTGAGGTTGCCCAGTTTTTTCTTAGCCGTCTTTACGATACTTTCCGCGTGCGCAATCGCGATGCGCAGCTCGTTTTCGTCATACTGCCCCGTCCCGACACAACGGCGCAGGGTGCTTACCTTGGTGCGCGCCGTGGCAAGCGCCCGTGCTGCCATACCAAGCTTGCTCGCCCGCAGAACCTGGGCGGAAACTTCGCGGCGGTTATAATTCAGATTTTTCTTTTTTGCCTTTGCTTTTGCCCTCTTCTGCTGTGCGAGGCGCTGGCGGTCTACCATGCTCAGGTTGTTCATCTCCCCGATACGGTTTGAGGCAATACCGGGCTGGGCTGTCTGGTTGATGGCATTCTGCCCGTTTTTCCCTGCCTGCCCCGCCTTCTGGTCATATGATCCTGTCTGGTTCATGGGTTTCTTTCCGGAACCGGGTTCTTTGCCGGCAGGATCTGGTTTTCCGGTTTTATCCGGTGCAGCCTGGTTCGGAACGCCATCTTTCCCGGTCAGGTTCCAAACAGCGTTGCCCGCATTGTGCGGCCGGTTTTTGCCCGGCTGGTTCCCCACATGGTTCCACGCGTTACTGCCCGCACTCCCCGGACGGTTTGTGGCTGGCTGGTTCCCCGCGTGCCCCCACGCGGCATTGCCCGCACTCCCCGGATGACGGAATCCACTATCCCGAACCCATGATACACCATTCCCGTTCCCGCTATCCTGCTGCCCTGTCCTTTCATGCCCCGCAGACGCTTCCCGCGCCGACTGTCCCGCGCGGACATTTTTCGTCTCAGCCCGGCTATCTTTCTGCCGCATCACTGCCGTATTACCAAAGATATTCCCCATCTCGATTCCGTTCATCGCCATCCCCCCTGTAAATCCGTTTACATGTGAAAGAACCCCTGCATTTTACAGCATCTGACCTGTGCGCAACTGCATATTTATCATTTTTTATCGCAATGATCTGTAAAATCCCATATAAATTTTATATCGGCCGGTTCTGGCAATTTTATTATATCCTGCCCCTGCAGCATCCCGAAAACTGCTTTCTGCAAGATGCAGTCCCACATCGGGTCAGCTTCGTTATCCGGGAACTGGGCCTGACATCCTCCTCCCCGGTCGTTTTAACTTACCGGCCGTATCCCTGCGATATCCCGGATCACCTCGCCTGCCAGAATCAGTCCTGCCACCGACGGGACAAACGCGACGCTGCCCGGTGTGCTGCGGCGCTTGCCGGTTTCATGGGAAATTTCCGGAATCTGCCCCGGACAAGGCGCAGGCAGGGATTCCCCCGGCATTCCGCCGTCCTCCGGCGGCACACACATTCCGCCCGAAACCGGCAATTCCTCCGAATACACGACCTTTAACCGCTCCACGCCGCGCTTTTTCAGTTCCCGCCGCATCACTTTCGCGAGCGGACATACTTTTGTCTTATAAATATCCGCAACCCGGAATGCGGTCGGGTCGAGCTTGTTGCCCGCCCCCATGCAACTGATGATGGGGATCCCTGCCTCCCTCGCCCGCAGGATCAATTCCAGCTTTGCCGTCACGGTATCCACCGCATCCACAACATAGGTATACTCCGCAAACGGAAATTCCCCTGCGTTTTCCGGCAGGAAAAAGCAGTTGTGCACATGCACGGCTGCCTGCGGGTTAATATCGAGGATCCGCTCACGCATCACTTCGGTCTTTCTGCGTCCAAGCGTGCTGTGCACTGCGACGATCTGGCGGTTTAAGTTGGATTCGCACACGGTATCGCTGTCAATCAGGTCGATTGTCCCGATGCCGCTGCGCGCCAATGCCTCCACGGCAAAACCGCCGACCCCTCCGATCCCAAACACCGCCACCCTCGCCGAACCAAGCCGCTCCATTGCCGCCTGCCCCAAAAGGCATTCCGTCCGCGCAAACTGTTCCTTTCCCATGCCGCATTACCCCTTTCCTCCACTCCTTGCATCCTGTGTCCGCGCGCTGCCCTCACTCATCATACCATTCCAGAAAATTATGCCGCACCCCGCGTTCCTTGTAGGCAATCACGGTACTCAGGTTAACATTTTCCACACTGGCAAAAATATTTCCTTCGACATATTGGTTTTTCTTTTTCAGTTCCCGGATCAGTTCCTTGATCTCAAGCCGCTTTGAATTGGTATCCCCCGTGCCCCGCGCGCAGTTGCGCTCCGTGAATTTGCAGGCACACTGCAGGAATTGCAGCCCGTAAAAATCCCGCCATGCTTTGATATCATCCTCCCGCACCATGTACATCGGGCGGATCAGCTCCATGCTGGGGAAATTCGTGCTGTGCAGTTTCGGCATCATGGTCTGGATCTGCGCCCCATAAAGCATCCCCATCAGGATCGTCTCGATCACATCGTCATAATGGTGCCCGAGTGCGATCTTATTGCAGCCAAGCTGTTTTGCCCGGTTGTAAAGATGCCCCCGGCGCATGCGTGCGCACAGGTAGCAGGGCGATTTTTCGATGTCAAAAACCGATTCGAAGATCGTGGACTGAAAAATTTCTACCGGCACGGCAAGACGCGACGCATTGCTTTCAATCCGCAGACGGTTCTCCTTACTGTAGCCCGGATCCATCACAAGGAAACACACTTCAAACGGGATTTTGTTGTGGCGCTTTAAGATCTGGAACAGCTTCGCCATCAGCATGGAATCCTTGCCACCCGAAATACAGACGGCAATCCGGTCTCCGGGACGGATCAGTTCATAGCGGTTGATTGCCTGGACAAACGGGCACCAGATGGTCTTGCGGAATTTTTTCTGCAGGCCCTTTTCCACCCCGGCAAGCCATTCCGCATCCCCGACCGGCTTGTCATCATCCCTGGAGATTTCGGCATCGGCTTGCGCTCCCCTCCCCCTTCCGCATTTCTTTCCCCAGACGGGCTGTCCCGCGGCTTTTTCGTGCCCTCCGGCATCTTTTGGCACATCTCCGCCTTTTTGGCATCCCTGCACCCCGTCCGGCAGCATGTTCTCCTCCTCGTGCATCTTTTCCCCTCCCAATTTTTCATCCGGCAAAAATAGTAACTTGTTCACGCCATACCCCAAACATCCGGCGCTTTTCCTTTATCCCCCAACAACTGCTGCGCGGCACGTGCCACACCTCTTCCCCTTAATTCCGTCTCCTCAGCTGCCCAGCTCCGCTATGTATTCTTCAAAGCCAAGCAGCGGTCTGTCACGTTTCGCCAAATGATACAGTATACCAATTTTATCAAAACGCAGGCTTTTGATCTCCTGCGGCGCATCCGCCCAGTTTTGCGCATTTTCCATATAAATGCCGCGCACCGATTCATCAATCTCCTTTGATATTTCCACTGCCGTGATTTCCGGATACTGCTCCCTGAGATGCAGGTCAAGGCGCTGCATGTATTCCTTCTCACACGCCTTGTACAGACAATTATCAAGCACATTGTCAATCATAAAAACATCAATTGCCATCCCCAGTGTATCGCTTCGCTCCATCAGTTCCTCGGCGGTTAATAGTTTCTTGTTTTTTAGTGGCATTGTAATCATATGATGGTCCTCTCCTCTTTTCCTCTCACCAAAAACGCCAGGGCGCTTTGAGTGGCACTCATAGAGAATATCATATTCTTCCGTTTATGTCACCATATTTTTCCAAATTTCTTATTGGATTTATGCCAAAAATAAACATATTTCTTTTTTATCCGCCTGATTTCAACAAATCCAAGCACATATCCCGCTTACTTCTTCCAAAGCTCCTCACCAAAGAGGATGGTAAACGGACCGTCATTGACAAGAGAGACTTCCATGTCCGCACCGAAACTCCCGGTAGCGACACTTTCCACCCTGCCGCGGCATTTTTCCGTGAAATATTCGTACAGCCGCCTTGCCTCCCCCGCTTCGCCTGCACCTGTAAAACTTGGTCGGTTACCGTGCGAACAGTCCGCATAGAGCGTGAACTGTGACACGATCAGCAGCTCACCCCCCACATCCGAGAGAGACAGGTTGGTCTTCCCGTTCTCGTCGGCAAAGATGCGGAGTTTTAACATCTTCTCCATATAAAAATCTGCCATTTCCTCCGTATCACCATGGCCTACCCCGAGGAAGACCAGATAGCCCTTTTTGATCGCGCCAACCACCTCGTCCGCTATTTTTACCGACGCGGAAGTGACACGCTGAATCACAAGTCGCATATTGTTTTCTCCTATATTCAAGTTCTGCATATGGCCTTGCCGGCAGTTCTGCCCGCGCCGCTCCCGCAAGTTCCGCCGGGCACCCGTCCGGGCGTTTGCTGTTTTTCAAGTTCCGCATTTAACCTTATTGGCACATCTGCAAAACTGACGTTCCTTCCACACCGTGCTCCAGTCCAAAATAATCCAGCACCGTCGCCGCAACCGTCCCAAAACCGTCGCGTGTACCCAGATTGATTCCGCCGCGGATTTTCTTCCCGTACATTAAAAGCGGAACATATTCCCGGCTGTGGTCAGTGGACGGCGTAGAAGGGTCACAGCCGTGATCCGCCGTGATCATCAGGATATCATCCTCCCGCAGGTTCTCCATCAGTTCCGGGAGCTTCCGGTCAAAATAAGTCAGCGCTTCTGCATAGCCGTCCACATCATTCCGATGGCCATAGAGCATATCAAAATCGACGAGGTTCGTAAAGCATATCCCGGTAAAATCTTTGCGCATGTATTCGAGCGTCCGCTCAACCCCCCCGGCATTATTTGCCGTTCTCACAAACTCGGTGATCCCCTTCCCGGCAAAAATGTCATGTATCTTCCCGACTGCAGCGACCGTACAGCTTTCATGTTTTAAGATATCGAGCATTGTTCTTCGGGGCGGTGTCAAAGAATAATCATGGCGGCGCGGTGTCCTCACATAATCCGGGTAACTTCCGCTAAACGGTCTGGCAATGATACGCCCCACACCCCATTTCCCGGCACATATCTTTCTCGCCTTCTCACAAATTCCATACAGTTCCTCCACCGGAACTACATCCTCGTGCGCCGCAATCTGGAGCACGCTGTCCGCGGACGTATAGACGATCAGTGCACCGCCCTCACAATGCTGCCTGCCATAATCCCGGATGACCTGCGTGCCGGAATAGGGCCTGTTGCAGAGTATCTTCCTGCCTGCTGCCGCGGAAAGTTCACCGAGCAGTTCGTCCGGGAAACCTTCCGGAAATACCGGCATTGGCTCCGCACTTATGATGCCTGCAAGCTCCCAGTGCCCTGTCGTCGTATCCTTCCCTTTCGACAGTTCCTTCAAACGCATGACCGTGCCCGCCGGCTGTTCCACCGGTCCATAGCCTTCCGCCTTCGCCCCCTCAATATTGAATAGTCCGAGTCTTTGCAGATTCGGTGCCGAAAAGTGCGGGCTTTTGGATGCCGCATATACGGTATTGCTGCCCTCATCGCCGTAGGCGGCGGCATCTGGCATCTCACCGATCCCAACGCTGTCCAGCACGACCAAAAAAACACGCTTATTTTGTTTCATAACATACCTCCTGTTTGATTTTCCGCATAAACCAGTACAAGCCCCATTCTTTAAAATCCCTTACAAATTTATAAAATTTCAATTTTGGTATTGTTCTTTCCTCTTACAAATGCTATAATCCAAGCTGCTTTTGTACAAAATATTTTTTGGAACATTTCCATGCAACGCCCGTGCAAAAGGGAGTTGTTTTTTATCAATGGGAGGGCAGCAATGAGAGCATTTGTCAAAAAGTACAGCCATGCTTGGGTATTGGTTTATTTTATCTTCTACATGCAGTGGTTCACGTGGCTGGAGCGCACCGTCACCACAAAGTACACCGTCATCCATCTCAGGCTTGACGACAAGATCCCGTTCTGCGAGTGGTTTGCCATCCCTTATTTTTTGTGGTTCGCGTATATATTCGTCTCGGTCGCCTACTTTTTCTTCAAAGACAGGGGTGAATTTTACCGCAATGTCGCTTTTTTGTTTATCGGCATGACGATCTGCCTCACTATTTACACGATCTGGCCAAACGGGCATGACCTGCGCCCGGATCTTGATACCCTCGGCCGCAGCAATATTTTCACCAGACTGATCGGGTGGCTGTACGGCACGGACACATGCACAAATGTCTGCCCAAGCATCCACGCCTTTAATTCCATCGGAGCCTGTATCGCGGTTTATAAAAGCAGGCACTTAAAAGAAAAACACATTTTGCGCACCGCCACCCTTGTGCTCACGGTGCTCATCTGTATGTCCACCGTATTTTTAAAACAGCACTCGATTTTCGATGTTATCTGTGCCTGCATTCTTTCCATCGTGATGTACGCGCTGGTCTATGTACCGGATTATGCCGGAATGTACGCAAAGCGGCGCGCCCGCAGGGCAGACACAGAGACGGTACACTGACCGGCCGCCGACACTTTCCGGCAAACACAACGGGCGTTCTGCGCGCAAAACGGCGCAGCATGTCGGCTCACAGGCTGACCGCTGCCATCTCCCGGCAAACGCAGCGGGTGTTCCGCACGCAAAGCAGGATAATATGTCGGCTCACCGACCGCCGTCAGAAAAAAATCGTAGCACTCCGGGATTTCATCCAAGCTTCGTCCTCTCCGCTTTGTCAGACAAACTTAAATATCTTCCCCGCTATGGTGTATCCGACTTTTACGATTCCCCTCCCCAGACGGGATTTAAAATTCATGCTGCGCCCGAGCAGATTATTATGGATCTTGCGGTACAGCTTTTTATCTTTCTTTTTCAGATCCTCCCACAACTTCTCTTTCTTCGCGATGCTCTCCGGCGATCCTTCCTTAATCAGATACACCGAAGTGACCGTCATCATGATGGAAAGATACTTGATCATATAACTTTGCAATTTTTTATTCTTCAGCGCCGTGACATCACAGCAGTCGATCATGTAACGGTTTACACGCTCCTGCTGGTCAATGCGTTTGATCATATTCGCTACCGTCACCGACTGGTCATCCCTGCCGATAAAATACCGGTATAGGTTGACATCGAGATAATACATCGTCCTGACATGCGGCAGCGGCTGATAAACAAAGATATTGTCCACATAGAACGTATGCTTCGGCAATTCCAACCCGCAGCCGCGCAGAAGCCTGGTGCGGTAGATGACGGAATGCATGAGGATATAATGTCCCTGCCGGAAATATTTAACGTCATCCCACGTAAAAATGCGGTCTGCCGGCAGCGCCGTACGATAATTGATCACTTTTTTAGTATTCTCGGTCACCTTCTCATAGACATAATTCGCTATCATCATGTCCACGCTATATCCCTCACCGACCAGACGGCGCAGTGTGTCAAGCACTGTACGGTAAGCTTCCTCATCGAGCCAGTCATCGCTGTCCACCACTTTGAAATAGAGCCCGGAAGCCTGGCGCAGGCCGGCGTTGACCGCCTCCCCATGCCCGCCGTTTTCCTGATGAAGTGCCCTGACGATCGTCGGGTAGCGCTCCTCATACTCGTCCGCAATCTGTGCAGTCTCATCGGACGACCCATCATCCACGATGAGGATCTCGACATCCTCCCCTCCCACCAAAATACTGTCAACCGCGTGCCGCATATACGCTGCAGAATTATAACACGGAACAGCCACCGTCAAAAGCTTCATAACAACGTGCCTCCATTCTTGATCTTTTTATCACATTTTAATAAACCGCAATAAAATAATAATCCCTGCCGCCAAGGAAGCTCTCCGCCTCCCGGAGCGAAAGCCTTGCCTTCCTTCCGGTTTCGGGGCGGATGACATTGATTCCCGTTTTATCGTAGCCGATGACCAGAATGGCATCCCCCTTCTCATTTACCGCGATTACAGGATTCTGCAGATATACATAATAAAGTGCTTCGTCCAGGGTGACACCGTTCAGCTTCATGATATGGCTTTTCAAATACTGTGACAGCCAATCCACGAGCAGCCCATCCTCAACACGGTATTGTGCTGTATCCGCCTCCACATTGCAATAATTCAGCAGCATCTTGACGCACGCCATCAGCGAATTTCCGGAACTTCCCGCAGATACCGGTACGATATCCCGTAACTCCGCTGATGCCGCTTTCACCCCGCGGCTCCAGATTACGGCTCCGTTGCTTCCGATCACGGAGCCCGTCGCCTCATCCGCCATGAGGATAGCCTCCCCCGGCTCCCTCGTCAACTGCACGATGGAACCGTAAGCGTAGGTCAGGTAATAATCCCCAAAATCCTCCGGCATATTGACACGCACGGTCGTGTTGTCCGTGATCACTACATTTTTCGTTCCCTGTGTGCCCGGGATTTCCCCGATCTTCACATTGTCCGGCAGGGAGATATAATACTCGGTCTTCATCAGCTCCGTCACTCTCTTTGTGAGCTGGATGGTTTTGCTTTTCCCGGATACTTGATTCAGGATGTAGTCCGGCTCCGCGACCTGATAGACCCGCCCGCCCGAAGAATTTTGCGCCACGCGCTCCAGACGCACGACATTATCCTCCACCTCAGCATTCACCACATAATAGCCGCTCTTCTCGTAATTCTTTAATTGATTGCCGTCAAAATCCACGATCTCCACCTTTTCATACGCTGCAACCAAGGTGCCGTCCTCGCCAAAAACCGCGTTTTCCCGCGCCGATTTGCCCAAGATCAGATTGTCGTCGATCATGCCGAGAAGCCCCAAAATTTCATCTGCACCCGTACGGATCTCACTTAATGTCCCCAGATCGAGATTCATAACATGGACGACATTGGTACGCCCCGCCTCATCCGCCGGCTGCCATGCCAGCATATGCAGCGCGTCCGAGTACACGAGCGTATCCTCCGTCACGTTTTCGGCGATCACGGAAAGCGAGCCCGTGATCAGGTTGTACGCATAGATCGTGTCATATATATGGAAATAAAAAATCTCCTGATAATTACAGTACGCAAATCGCCCCATTGTTTCCTTCAGGATTTCATAAGTTGTATTCACCGGGAAATAAGCGCGTTCCTCCACTGTCTGGTCAGCCGGGTGGTAGGTATAAAGGATCATACCGACTCTCCCCTCATATTCTCCCCGGTTCATATAGCCGTATACAAGAAAATCCACAGAGCCGGTGTCATCCACCGAAAGCAGGCGGATATCATGTTTGTCATAAGTATCGCGTGTGCGGTCAGATTTTTTCTGCTCAAAAGTAAATGCGGTCGTGAGCACGTTATCATCCACCGTATAGACATAGAGCGTCCCCCGGCGCACGAAAGCAATCCTCGTGTTATCATAATTCGCAAGAACCTTCAAATCCGTATCCGGTGTGATGCCCAATTTAAACTCATTTTTAACAAGGCTGGTATTCTCCACATCAAAAACCGCCTCCATCGAGCGCTCGTAATTATAGAGATATACGCGGCTTTGCGTATAGCGGAAACGGAAATATTCCCGCACATAATATTTCTCGATTCCCGTTGTCGTATCAAGCTCCATCCAAGTACCGAGCACAACCGAAGCCGTATCCTGCGTATATTCCGTGATCACCGGCTTTTCCTCATGGATTACCCTGGGTTCAAGTTCCCCGTAACTTAAAAAATGAAGGCTGTTATGGAGATCCGCATGGGAAAAATCCGTTTCATCCGCATTCCGCTTTGTCTCCAGATATTTTTTTACATTTCCGCTCTCCCCCTTATCGAGCAGGGAATTATGGAACATATCCACAAATTCCAGTTTTTCCGCCAAATGGGAGTTTGCATACAGTTTAAATCTTGTATAATAATAAATTCTCTTGCTTTCGTTGCTGATCAGGGTCAACTTCACCACATATTCGCCGACTGCGGCATATTCACCTTTTAAGCGCAGTTTCGCGCTCTTTTTTTCGACTGTGCCCGCGGCTTCCTCCACAGTCTCTTTTTCGAGGGAGATCACCGATCCTTCCTCTAACTTTGTCCCAAGCATCGTATCGTAAATTTCATAATTCACTTTTTTGATATTGTAGGCATTCTCCGTAATCAGGATTTCCACGTTCTCCCCCGGCGCGATGGGCGTGATGCTCTCACGGAACAACATTGCGTCAAGGTTGGAACAATACCCGTGCATAAGATTGATCTCCCCGCCCTCCGTGAGCACTGTCACAACCGGAAGGGTTGCCTCCTCCATCTGCGTGGTCTTTCTGTTCGCGGAAAAAACACGTTCCTGCATATTGCTGCCAAAATAGTATAGCGAGGCGCAGAAAACGACAAGCAGGAATAAAATGCGGTATACGACTTTCATATTTTCAGCCCCTCTCTATTTTAAGTCCCGCATATCCCCTCCCATCACCAAGGCCCCGCGGAAAGAATTGCGTCCACTCTGCTCCCGCAATTCTTTCCCGGCTCTGGCCGGGTATATGCTGTTTTTTAAGTCCCGCATACGGCTCCGATTCATTCGGTTCTCCCGACGGTATCACGATAGAATGCCGGAGTTACCCCAAGTTCCCGGATACAGCGCTCGTATGCCTCCCGTTTCGCCCTTCTCGCCGCGGCAGGAAGGATCCGGTTCTTTCTCACCGCGCGGATTAAAATGTTTTTCGGCGTGTGTTCCATATCAATAAATTCCAGCACCTGCACTTTATACCCCAGTTGTTCGAGCAGGTCGGCACGCAGCCCGTCCGTGATCAGGGCGGCCATCCGCTCCCGGATCAACCCGTAACGGAATACTGGTGCAAGCATGTCGTTTTGGATTGTCCGGTTGAGCTCATGCTGGCAGCATGGCACACTCAGGATGACGCGCGCATTCCAGTCCACTGCCTTTTTCAGCGCCGCGTCCGTCGCCGTATCACAGGCATGCAGTGTCACGACCATATCGACCTCACACGCACCTTCATACGACGCGATATCACCCTGCAGAAAGTGCAGCCCGGCATAACCGTAACGCACCGCCAATGAATTACAGTGCCGGATCACATCCGTTTTTAAGTCAAGCCCCGTCACGCGCAATGGATAGTTTTTCAGCTCGTGCAGGTAATAATACATGGCAAAGGTCAAATAGGACTTTCCACAGCCAAAATCAATGACGGACAGTTCCCGCCCTTCCGGAAGCTCCGGCAGGATATCCTCGATAAATTCCAGGAAGCGGTTGATCTGACGGAATTTGTCATAGCGTGAGTGTATGACCTTCCCCTCCGGTGTCATAACGCCAAGATCAACCAAAAACGGCACCGGAACCCCCTCCGCAAGTATATAATTCTTTTTCCGGTTGTGCTCCGGAACATCCACGGCCAAGGTCCCGCCGTGTATGCCGCCCTGATCCGGCAGATATTGCAGCGCATTCTTTGTCGGCCGGACCTGGCGGGCTGATAAAATTTCCACAGGATCCGCAGAACCATCTGACATCCGCAAATCCGTAATGCCAGCGTCCCTCCCCCCTCCATGTTCTTCCGGCAGCAAGGGCGATTTTGCGCCTCCTTCGCTCCTGTTTTCATCTTTGACGGGCTTTCCCTGCGGCGGGGTGGATTTTTTCTCCCGCACCGTCACTTTACCCTTCTTGCTGATCAGGATGGTGGCCTGCCCCTCACGCGCCTGAATCTGCACCTGCTTAAAACAACTTTCAAGCCAGTCCGGAAGTTTATCAAGCAGGGCTTCCTTCGTATGGTTTTCATGGAAAACCTGATTTCCCCGGTATTCACATGCCTGAAAAAACAGCCCGCCCTTTAACCGCACCGGGCGGATCAGAACTTTCTTGATGTCCAGTGGATTCCGGCTGTTTGAGAAAACCATCTGCAAAAGCCCCTCATCACAGTATTTTTTTATCGTGTTCGTTATCGTCCCGTCCATGATCCATTCCGTTTCATTGTAATATTGATATCTATATGTATTACATCATACCCTGTTTTGGCAAAAACTGCAATTACGATTTCCTTAAATTTTTCGGTTTGGGCAATCCATGCGGCAATTTACTTTTTCTCTTTCTTTTTTCTCTTTCTTTTTCATCCGAAAAGGAGTATACTGAAACAAACGATTTCATGCCGAAGTGCCGTGCCGCGGCAATATCCGCGGCCATACTTCAGAACGGAGGATTTTATGAAAGATGATAATTGTATTTTCTGCAAGCTTGCGGCGGGGGAGATTCCATCCAATACCCTTTACGAAGACACGGATTTCCGCGTAATCATGGATATTTCCCCGGCTGTAAAAGGACATGCCATCGTACTGCCAAAACAGCACATGAACGATTTGCTCGAGGTGGAAACGGATACCGCCGCCAAGGCACTTTTTGTCGTTTCCAAGGTGGCAAACGCCGTCAAAGATGCCCTGGGCTGTGAAGGTATCAATATTTTACAGAACAATGGTGAAGCAGCAGGACAGAGTATATTCCATCTGCATTTCCATGTCCTTCCCCGCTTTCATGAAGACCGCTTTACGATCCCATGGAAACCGCTTTCCTACGCGGAGGGCGAAGCAGAAGAAATTGCCGGAAAAATCCGCGCTGTGATACAGAAACACAAATCCTGATACCCGCCTTCAAAGATACCACAATGAGGCCGCAGCAGACCGGGATCGCCCGCCGGATAACTCGTCCGGTTCGTGACTTCCCGCTTTGCAGCAGCCTCTTTTTCAACACCCCGGCATCACCGGATACTCCGGCACAATCAACCCGGAAAAGCCCCCGTCCTATGATCCGTTCCGCTTACAAACGGTCTCTTCGATAAGCTGCACGATTGTCTCTGCAGCGTCGGTCAGCTTACTGTTCTTCATCGCCTGGATGTAGTTATCCTTCTCATCATACACTTGATTCACCGCTGCCAGCAGCGTCTCGTTGGTCAGGTTCTCCTCATTGATCACAAAGGCAAATCCCTGGCGCTCAAATGACTCGGCGTTTAATATCTGATCCCCCCGGCTCGCCGCCGCCGGGAGAGGGATCAGGATCATCGGCTTGCGCAGCGCCAAAAGCTCGCAGACTGCATTCGCCCCCGCACGGGAAACCACAAGATCCGCCGCCGCAAAAAGGTCGCTGAGCTCCGCGCTGATGTACTCAAACTGGACATAGCCTTCGATGTTGTCATAATCCGCATCCATCTTGCCCTTACCGCAAAGGTGCACGACCTGAAAGCGCTTTAACAAAGTCGGCAGGAGATTGCGCACCGCCTCATTGACCGCAAGCGCACCCGTACTGCCCCCAACAACCAGAATGACTGGCCGGTCCGCGCGGAAACCACAGAACTCAAGCCCTCGGATACGGTTCCCCGCAAACAGTTCACGCCGTATCGGGGTACCGGTGAGTACCGCCTTCCCCTCCGGCAGATACTGTACCGTCTCCGGGAAATTTGCACATACTTTAACTGCTGACGGAATCGCCAGTTTGTTTGCCAACCCAGGTGTCATGTCCGATTCGTGGATGATCGCAGGTATCTTACAGCGCTTTGCCGCCATCACGACCGGAACCGAGACAAAACCGCCCTTGGAGAATACAATATCCGGCTTCAACTCACGCAAAAGTTTTTTTGCCTCCCGGAATCCTTTCAGTACCCGGAACACATCCGAAAAATTTTTCCGGTCAAAATACCGCCTGAGCTTTCCCGAAGAAATCCCATAATACGGGATTCCGAGCTTCTCGATCAGTTCCTTCTCAATCCCCTGGTAGGAGCCGATATAGTGTATATCATACTCCTTCTCCTGTAATTTTGCAATCAGGGCGATGTTCGGCGTTACATGTCCCGCCGTGCCGCCTCCGGTAAATACTATCCGCTTCATACCTGCTTCATCCGCCTCCGGAAATCAAATGCTTTTCAGTGCCGCCGCCAACTGATCCGGGCACGAAGTACTCTTCATGCCGCAGACCGTCCCCTCAAGGCGGCGGATGACTTCATCCACCGGCATCCCTTCCACAAGCTTTCCGATGCCCTTGAGGTTGCCGTTGCAGCCCCCGACAAACGATACATTCTTTACAACCTTTACGCCGTCCACTTCCTCAATATCAAAATTGATCTCGCGGGAACAGGTTCCTGTTGTTTTATAAGTCATCATATGCATTTCCTCCCTTAATTATTTACACTATTTATGCACCAACACAATGAGGTCGGCAGTTCCTACATATATTTATTCCAGCACTGCCAATGTGACCACTATTTTATATCATTTTTCGCAAATATGCAAATGATTTTTTCGGAATTTGGCGTTTTTGGGTAATTCCCGGCTGCCAAAGCGCCCGCCACTGCCGCAAAAACAAAACCCACCCAAAAATCCAAGGCAGATATTGCATTGTAATCCACGGGAATATATGGTATAATGTCTTCAGATATTATGCCAGCGCCGGTTCGCCGTCCGACCACAAGGAGAACCATCTCCTCGGCGAACGATGTACATCAAGCTGCGTACATGGCTTTTGCACCTAAAAACATCGCTGAAACCAGATACGGGAATACCATGCTCCGCCAGGGACGCTTGTCGTAGCAGATTGTGAGGTTACATGCAGGAACTGACATCCATGAAAAACATCGGGAAGGAAATCTCAAAAAAACTGACCGCCGTCGGCATCGACACCCCCAATAAACTGACCGAGATGGGCGCGAAAAAGGCATTCTTGAAATTAAAGGAAAGATATCCCGGAATCTGTCTGGTGCATTTATACACTTTGGAAGGGGCAATCCAAAATATTGAATTGAATAACCTGACGGAAGACAAGAAAAAAGAATTAAAAGAATTCAATGATTTTCTCAAAAAATAAAACAAACCAGAAGTATATTCCAAGAAAGGAAGGTACATGTTATGATTGGAATCATCGGCGCAATGGAGGAGGAGGTCGCGATGTTGACCGCACGGATGGAAGGGGTCAAAGTGACGACACGGGCCTCCATGCATTTCCACGCGGGAAAGCTCAACGGTAAAGATGCTGTTATCGTGCGCTCCGGCATCGGAAAAGTTAACGCAGCCATCTGTACACAGATCCTTGCTGACCTTTTCCATGTTGACTTGGTCATCAACACTGGGATTGCAGGTTCCCTGGATGCCCAAATCGACATTGGGGATATCGTCCTTTCCTCGGATTCCCTGCAGCACGATATGGATGCCACGGCCTTTGGCTACGAACCGGGTGTCATCCCGCGCATGGAAACGTCCGTCTTCCCGGCGGATGAACGCCTCACCGCCCTCGCCAAAACTGCATGTGAAAAGGTAAACCCCGAAATCCATGTATTTACCGGGCGTGTTGTCAGCGGCGATCAGTTTATTGCCGATGACGGAAAAAAACAGTATCTTCTTGGACAGTTCCATCCGATGTGCACGGAGATGGAGGGGGCGGCGATCGCCCAGGCGGCTTACCTCAACCAGATCCCTTACCTGATCATCCGCGCCATTTCCGACAAAGCCGACGGCAGCGCCCATATGGATTACCCGGCATTCGAGGCAGCGGCAATTGACCACACGGTAAAGCTGGTATTGGAGCTTTGCACAAATCTATAATATGTGAGGGTCTATGATTACAAAACTGATCTTCGTATGTACGGATAATACTTGTATGGGGCCTATGGCTGAAACAATTTTCCGCAATGAAAACCACGACCTTGACGTGGAGGTTTCCTCGCGCGGCCTTGTCGTACTCTTCCCGGAACCGGTCAACCCAAAGGCGGAGACCATCCTCGCCACACACGGGCTGATCATTGCCAGCCACACCGCTCGCCAGTTTAAGGCGGATGAGGTTGACGCTGAGACGCTGATCCTGACGATGAATACAGTGCAGAAACGCCGCCTCGCGACTGATTTTTTTATCAACGACAATGTGTATACCCTTCCCGAATTTTCGGGGATTCACGGCGACGTGGATGATCCGTACGGGAGGGAGATCGCGGAATATGAAACATGTTACAACAAACTGCAGGAATTGATACAGAACGCGATATACCGTCTCCTTTACGGCAGGCTTCCGGATGTCATTAAACAGGACGAAGAATAACAATATAATATATCAAGGAGGAAAAAAAAGATGATAGCAATTGGCTGTGACCATGGCGGTTATGAATTGAAAAAGGAAATTTTAAAGCACCTTGAGGGGAGAGGTCTGGAATACAAGGATTTTGGAACAGACTCCACCGCTTCCTGCGATTACCCGGTCTTCGCCAAGGCAGTCGCAAACGCGGTTGTTTCCGGCGAATGCGAGACAGGTATTTTGATCTGCGGCACGGGCATCGGCATCTCGATCACTGCAAACAAGATCAAAGGCATCCGCTGTGCACTATGCCATGACTGCTTTTCCGCGGAAGCCACAAGGCTTCACAACAACGCGAACATCCTCGCGATGGGCGGGCGTATCGTAGGAGCGGGACTGGCGTTAAAAATCGTGGATACATTCCTCGATACTCCATTCTCCAATGACGAACGTCATATCCGGAGAATCTCGCAGATGGAGGATTAAACTGCAGCAAAAAAGAAAGGCTTTGCCGGAACGGATCCGCGTGGCGGCGGTTCCCTCCTGCAAAGCCTTTCTTTTTTCGTCCCCTCCCCGGAAGAACACTTCCATGCCTTTAAACCTTCACGACCTGATACCCTGCTGCCTTTCGCAGCCGGTTCATGATAGCTTCGCCCAGATGCCCGTCCGAAAAACTCTCGGAAAAAATAAACTCGACCCCCTCCTCATCAAAGCTCCGGAGTACATCAAATAAATGCGCCGCGATTGTTTCCTCTCTCTCCCGCATCCCGACGATCTTCACATTCGGGCAAGTGTACGCTGCACCCGATTCCTGTGCCGCAAGCACGGCACAGGAAAACCCTCCCGCCGTCTTTTCTTCCACGGCACGGTTGACCGCCGCGGCCACAGCTTCCCGCTCCCCCTCATATATCACGAGTTTTCCTTTCGGGGCGTAATGCCGGTATTTCATCCCCGGTGCTTTCGCTGCGATCTCCTTTTGTGCGGTTCTCGCGACCACCGCCGGATCATATTCCATCTCCGGCAAAATGCCCAAAAAATCCTCTTTTGATAAAAACCCCGGCCGCAGGATCATAGGCTTTTCCCCGGACAAATCAACGATTGTCGATTCCAGTCCGATCGTAGCCTCCCCGCCGTCCAATATCAGCCCGATCCTCCCCGCCAGATCTTCATAAACATGCTCCGCCCTCGTTGTGCTCGGTCTTCCGGAAGCATTCGCACTTGGTGCTGCCAGATACAGGCCAGATTCTTCAATCAACATACGCGCGACGGGATCCGACGGCATACGGATGGCGACCGTCGGCAATCCCCCCGTCGTTTGTTCTGGCACGATGCTGCTTTTCTTCAAGATCATCGTCAGAGGTCCCGGCCAAAACCGGTCTGCCAGTTCCCATGCCGCCGCCGGGATATCCTTTGCCAGCACGGACAGCGCTTCCTTTGAGGAAATGTGGACAATCAGCGGATTATCCGAAGGCCTTCCCTTTGCCGCATAAATTTTTTCTGCTGCCGACGCATCCAGTGCATCTCCGCCAAGCCCGTATACCGTCTCGGTCGGAAACGCCACCAGACCGCCGGATCGCAAAATCTTTACCGCCTCCGTAAAATCCTCTTTTTTCAGTGCTTTTCTCTCTATTTTTTTTACTATCGTCTCCATCCGGTTCCTCATTTCTATATCATGGTGACTCATTATTGTTAAGTAAAATCACCTTCTTCAAAATGCTTTCTATGATATATATTTTCCAATACCGGCCGCCGTATGTCAAACTTCCTTACGCAGGATTTTTACAGTATTCGACAATACCAAGACAGATTGCCCATGCCATCTTATCCTGATATTCCTCCGTCACCAAAAGCTCCGCTTCCCTCGCGTTGCTCAAAAACCCACATTCCACGATGACCATCGGACAAGGGGATTTTTTGAGCAGATAGTAGCTCTCATTTGCCTTTGGCTCCCTGTGGTTTTCATCCGCGATCACCGTTTTGATCGTTGTCTGCAGGTACTGGGCAAGCAGCTTTCCCTCCGCAGAATTCCCAAAATAGAATACCTGCGCACCAAAGCTTGACTCCTGTGTAAAGCTGTTTTGGTGGATGCTTACGGCAAACTCCGGCTGCTTTTCCTCCATTGTGCGGATGCGGCTTTTCATATCCGCAGATTTTTTATTGGAATCCCCCTCCTTATAAAGAGCATCATCCGACTCCCTCGTCATATGTACCGTAAAACCTGCCGCCTCCAGATATCCACGCAGTTTCTGTGCGATGGAAAGATTGATGTCCTTCTCCTTCGCCCCGTTGACACCAACTTTTCCCGGATCAAACGCCCCGTGGCCGGCATCAAGGACAAGCACCCGCCCGTCCCCGTTAAAATCTCCCAGGGCTTCTTTCTGCTCCGGTGTAAGGACGAAAGCCTCTTGCTCTCCCGCTCCCTTCTCGTCCTGCCCTGTCACAATCTCCTTGCTTCCCTCCTTCGTCCCTCCGGTGTCCACATCTTCTTTTGTAAACATCCTTAAGCATTTTCCCGCAAACAGGCAGGCAGCACAAAGGATCAATAGATACAGTCCGACTTTAAATTGCTTTGACATCTTTCGCAGGCCGGGAACGGCCTTCTCCTTTTTCGTCCATCCCTATCATTCTATGACGGCACAGAAAAGAAAATACGCAAAAAGCCTACTCGCCACCGCCCACAAAAACATCCCAGACATCCTCCGTCTCAAGCCCTAACCGCCAAGTCGCAATTCCCGCGAGTTCCGCCTGCCATACCCGCCGGGCTTTTTCGGACAGCGAGCGCGATTCCTCCAGCCATATCCGGTAATGCGCCCCATCCTTATCGTATTCCGCGTAATATTGGCAAGTCTCCTCATCCCATTCCGCTGCCGCGTCATTCTCCTCCAAGATCGCGGCAGCGTCCTTCATGCCCGGCGTGCGCTCCAGACCAAGTATCGTCACGCCATCCACCGTAGTCTCCTTCCAGAGCCTCGTATAAAACGGGAGTGCCACAACAATCTTCTCTGCCGGAACCATCTCCTTCGTATCCTTGATCGCATTCTCGACATAGGATATGGAGGAAACACTCCCCGCCTCGGCCGAACCGGCGTAATGCTCATCATACGCCATAATGATAACGTAATCCGCCAGCACTCCCTGCTCTGCGTAGTCGTAGTAGCGGTTATAACCTGCCGGGACATAATTATCAACCGAGAGCACGAGATTATTCCTGCGGCAGCTGACCGAAAGCTCACGCAAAAACTGGATGAAATGCGGCCCGGCCTCCACCGGAAGGCTCTCAAAATCTATATTGATACCGTCCAGCCCGCACGAGAGCGCGACGGAAACCAATTCTTTTTCCAAGCGCTCGCGCGACGTTGTGGAAGAAAGCACCTGAAAGCTGTCGATATTCTCACCAAAATTGTCCACCAGCCCCCAGACCTGCACCCCGAGGTCATGCGCTGTATTTACATAACCGGAATCGGCAAGTGATGAGATCGCCCCCTCGTTGCTCGCGATGGAAAACCAGGTCGGGGAAACCACGGTGATTCCCTTCGTTTTAGCGAGCAGTCCGGCAAGATTGCCATTTGCCGTAAGGTTTGTCACAACATGCCATGTCAGAAGGACTTCCTTTCCATCCGCTGCACTTGTATATACGGGCGCATCGAAGTCGCTCTCAACCTTCTCGTAATACCCCTCACTAACACATTTGTTAAGAACATATCCCCTCACACCATCCTGCGTCATCACAGTCAGGTATCCGTTTTTCTGCGAACCGCCCCCGTCTAAGAGCATAAGCTTTTCCCCTTCCGCCACTTCCCTTAAAATCGGGCTCTTCCGGTTTGCATCCGTGCGCAGCTGTGTCTTCTTCTTCACATCGGCAAAGAGATAATCCCCGTATACACTTGTGATCATGACACGCTGTACCTCACCGCTTGCCGCGTCCGCCCGGTACGCCTGATAGCGGATATCCGAATACTGATCCACAAAATCAAGCAGAAGAAAAATCCCGTCGGCCTGTTCGAGCACAACCGGATACGACGTAACCTGCTTTTCCCCGTTGATCTCAAGACTGGCATCGCCGACCCAAGCCTTGATCACCTGCGTCGGAGTCGTATAGATCAAAACCTGCTCTCCGCTGTCCCAGTAGAATCTTTTATTAAAACGATTAACTACCGTATCAAAGTCCACATAAATCTGGCCGTCCGATAAGAGCGCATTTCTCTCATAAATTTTATCGTCCAGTATGACCAGCACTTCGCCCGCCGGAACTTTATAGTAGTCCGCAAGGCTCATCGTTTCTTTCCCCGGTGAAAGATATCTCACCAAAGCGATCCCCCCAATAACAAGAATCAATATTATGACAAGGACAGTCCCTATGACTGCCTGTTTTGCATGCTTTTCCATGTACGGCACCTCTTTTTCTCCAAAATAGCAGTTTTTTTCCGCTGCCCACCATAAAAGAACCGTCGCCCTCCATTATTTTCCACACCTCTTCCTCTGTCAGCGGCACGCTCTCCTTCCCCGTAAGCCCGTTATTCTTTCGCTT
>ERZ808040.526-NODE-526-length-32185-cov-8.467703_pt1 | contig 32185 bp, 29 predicted proteins | sample MGYA00380191_ERZ808040 | MGnify/ENA primary metagenome ERZ808040 (study PRJEB31490, sample SAMN06133395) | mouse gut metagenome | isolation source: J6 | host: mice | place: China: Chengdu | collected 2015-05 ...
CTCCACCGCTTGTGCGGGTCCCCGTCAATTCCTTTGAGTTTCATTCTTGCGAACGTACTCCCCAGGTGGAATACTTAATGCGTTTGCTTCGGCACCGAATCTCTATCGAGACCCAACACCTAGTATTCATCGTTTACAGCGTGGACTACCAGGGTATCTAATCCTGTTCGCTCCCCACGCTTTCGAGTCTCAGCGTCAGTTATAGTCCAGCAAGCCGCCTTCGCCACCGGTGTTCTTCCTGATATCTACGCATTTCACCGCTACACCAGGAATTCCGCTTGCCCTTCCTACACTCTAGCTGTACAGTTTCAAAAGCAGTCTTGGGGTTGAGCCCCAAGTTTTCACTCCTGACTTGTACTGCCGCCTACACTCCCTTTACACCCAGTAAATCCGGATAACGCTTGCCCCATACGTATTACCGCGGCTGCTGGCACGTATTTAGCCGGGGCTTCTTCTGTAGGTACCGTCATTATCTTCCCTACTGATAGAGCTTTACATACCGAAATACTTCTTCGCTCACGCGGCGTCGCTGCATCAGAGTTGCCTCCATTGTGCAATATTCCCCACTGCTGCCTCCCGTAGGAGTCTGGGCCGTATCTCAGTCCCAATGTGGCCGTTCACCCTCTCAGGCCGGCTACCGATCGTCGCCTTGGTACGCCGTTACCGCACCAACTAGCTAATCAGACGCGGGTCCATCTTACACCGATAAATCTTTCTTACATAAGTCATGCGACTTGTGCAAGGTATGCGGTATTACCAGTCGTTTCCAACTGCTATCCCCCTGTGTAAGGCAGGTTACCCACGCGTTACTCACCCGTCCGCCACTAAGTTTATAAGTCTTCATCCCGAAGGAATCTGTCTTATAAACTCCGTTCGACTTGCATGTGTTAAGCACGCCGCCAGCGTTCATCCTGAGCCAGGATCGAACTCTCATAAAAAACTGGCTATTTCTTTTTTAGTTAGAAATATAGAAACTTAAGTATCGTTTCATTACTGAAATTCTTTTGGAATCTTCAGGGTTGTCTTACTATTTGATTTTCAAAGAACTGTGCTGCGGATACGGCTGTTGTGCCGTTTCCGTCGTGTTTGTTTGTTGCCGCCTCGTTTGCGACGGCTTAGTTATAATAACAATATGAATTTACAATGTCAACAACTTTTTTAAAATATTTTTCATTTATATTTTTTTACATGTAAAAAACATTGCTTTTCCCCAGTGAATATCCGCATTTTCGGGCATATTTATAATGAGGTGAGTTTTGTAATTTCTTTTTTCCGTAATATTTAAAAAAATTTTTCTCCGCTTATCATTATTACAATAAAAAGCCGCTGCACTTATATCTTTGAGAGTGAAAGCGCAACGGCCTGATTTGTTTTTGTTGTTATGTGTATATCAGAGTTTGTATATTTTAAATTTTGATTGTTGTTTGTAATTATTTAAATTTCGTGTGCTTTAAATTTTGATTGTTGTTTGTAATTATTAAATTTTGTGTGCTTTAAATTTTGATTGTTGTTTGTAATTATTAAATTTTGTGTGTTTATTAGTTTTATGCGGTTATATATACACCGGGGGTTATATTTGAACTTCCCCGGTGCCATATACATATATTAAGAGAGTATGTATTTTATATTTTTAATTTACGTGTACATTTATCCAAATTTGTTTAATAAATAACGTATTAAATTATCTGTCAGTATGCGTATATTTGATATTTATTCCGTTTTACGTGCACGGAGTGAATGTAGCGATTGTTGAATTACGCACCTAAAAAGAGCTTCATGTCGTCTTCCACTGTTCCGATTCCCGCAATTCCAAAGTTCTCAACAAGAACATTTGCCACATTAGGAGAAAGGAAAGCAGGGAGTGTAGGTCCTAAGTGAATATTCTTTACACCGAGATAAAGAAGTGCAAGAAGGACAATAACAGCCTTCTGCTCATACCACGCAATGTTGTATGCGATAGGAAGTTCATTTACGTCTTCAAGCTCGAATATTTCCTTAAGCTTAAGTGCAATAAGTGCAAGTGAATATGAATCATTACACTGTCCTGCATCCAATACTCTCGGAATTCCGCCGATATCACCGAGATCAAGCTTATTGTATCTGTATTTTGCACAGCCGGCTGTAAGGATAACAGTATCCTTTGGAAGGGCTTTTGCAAATTCCGTATAATAATTTCTGTCCTTAGTTCTTCCGTCACAGCCTGCCATTACGAAGAACTTCTTAATAGCTCCGCTCTTTACGGCGTCCACAACAGTGTCTGCGAGCGCAAATACCTGATTATGTGCAAAACCTCCGACAATTTCACCTGTCTCGATTTCCTTAGGAGGAGCACATTTCTTTGCATGCTCTATGATTGCAGAAAAGTCCTTTTTACCGTTCTCATCTGCGGTAATGTGACCGCAGCCCGGGAATCCTGCCGCACCTGTTGTATAAACTCTGTCCTTATAACTGTCTCTTGGAGGTACGATACAGTTTGTTGTAAAGAGGATAGGTCCGTTAAAGCTTTCAAATTCCTCTTTCTGCTGCCACCATGCATTACCGTAGTTTCCTACAAGGTTGTCATATTCCTTAAATTTAGGGTAGTAATGTGCAGGAAGCATCTCTGAATGTGTGTATACATCAACGCCTGTTCCCTTTGTCTGCTCCAATAACTGCTCTAAATCATTTAAATCATGACCCGAGATAAGGATACCCGGATTTTTACCTACTCCGATATTTACCTTTGTTAATTCAGGATTACCGTATTTACCCGTATTACCTGCGTCAAGATCAGCCATTCCGTTTACGCCGTATTTACCTGTTTCAAGTGTAAGCGCAATAAGTTCATCCACAGACTTATCCTTTAATGTTTCCGCAAGTGCAGACTGGATAAACTCATCTGTCTCATCATTGAAACGTCCTACCATGTTTGCATGATGCTCATATGCCGCAAGTCCCTTTAAACCGTAAGTGATAAGTTCCTTAAGTGAACGAATATCTTCATCCTGCTCTGCAAGAACTCCGACAGTCTTTGCCTTAGCTTCATATTCATCCATGTTTCCGTCCCAGTTTGCGGCATCCGATAAACCTTCTTTGTTTGAAAGCTGTGCAAGAAGCTTGGACTTTTCTTCAAGAGTTGTCTCTACATCTCTTATAATTGCTTCCTTGTCAAAGTTTGCATTTGTAATTGTCACAAATAAATTATATGTAACAAGAGCGTTGATCTCCTTTGCCACTGTTTTACCTTCTGCTCTGAGAGCCGTAGCAACTTCTGCGATACCCTTTGTTACATATACAAGTAAGTCCTGCATATTGGCAACATCAGGAAGCTTTCCGCATACACCTACCTGTGTACAGCCTTTACATCCGGCTGTTTCCTGACATTGGTAACAGAACATCTTATTTTCCATAGTTATTACCCCCGTAACTGTTTTCATTATTATTGTTGTTATTGTGTCGTAATTGTATTATAGTGAACAATATTAGTATGTTGTTTTAACAACATTTGTAAAATCTGTTTTAAATTTTTTAAGGAGGCGGCTATGGATTATTCTTTTTTATCTACATTGAAAATATTCGAAGGTATATCTCCTGATGAAATAAAACATCTTTTGCCATGCTTAAACTGGCATGTTCAAAAGTATAAGAAAGGAGATTTTATATTTAATGCCGGTGAGATAATAGATGAAATCGGAGTTATATTATCCGGTGACGTGAATGTGGAAGCTTATGATTTGCTCGGCAACAGAAATGTATTCGGCAGATCTTCGACCGGAGAAGTTGTAGCCGTAAGTTATTCATTTACACCGAATGAACCGCTCATTGTAAATATAATTGCGGACTCTGACGTGGAAATGCTTTTCATTGATGTAAATAAAACCGTATATGTATGTTCCGCATCATGTCAGTTCCACAGCAGACTTGTATCGAATTTACTGAATATAATCGCCAACAGTAATCTGTCGCTTTCAAGGAGAAGTCTTCACACTTCTCATAAATCAATAAGGGGAAAACTTATATCGTACCTCTCTTATCAGGTAATAAAAAACGGTACAAATGAATTTAATATTCCGTTTGACAGGGAACAGCTCGCCGGATATTTAAACGTTGAAAGAAGTGCTTTGTCCAATGAACTTGGCAAAATGAAAAAAGAAGGCTTGATAGATTTTAAGAAAAATCATTTTATTATTAAACAGGAAGCCATGGAACTCTCTGTATAATACGATTCGTCACCGGCTTATTTTTCCTTTTAAAAGTTATGTACCGATTATAAGCAAATTAAATAATATAAAAACAGCCGTACATTAAAATGCACATTGTACATACGGTAATAATCATTACGACGTACATGTACATTTTATCCCTCCGGGATTACGGCTGTTTTTTCATTTAATAAAAATTTTATTCCCAAATAAAGCCTGTCATAGCAATGGATCCCTGGGTACATACATTATTGAATACTTTCACGGGATCTCCGTTTGCGGCGCCTAATGCATAAATCAACGGAAGAAAATGTTCCGGAGTCGGAGCTGCATATATAGGATAAGAACCTTCTTTGTAATTGATTACCTTCTCCGTATCTCCGTTAACCACTGCATCGACAATATAATCATTGAACATATGAGTCTGCTTGGTTCCGTCATCACTGTCCCATTTTATTCTCATCAGATTATGAACTATGTTACCGCTTGCAAAAATCAAATATCCCTCTTCACGTAAAGCAGAAAGTTTCCTGCCTATATCATAGTTCTCTTCAGGAGTTATATATCCGTTTACCGAAAGCTGAACAACAGGTATGTCATGTTCAGGGAACATATGCACAAGCACCGCCCATGTTCCGTGGTCTATTCCCCACTCATCATTAACGGAAACCGACGATTCTAAAATATCCGAAACTCTGTCCGTAAGTTCTTTATTCCCCTTTACCGGATATTTAAGTTGATAGAGCTCCTCAGGAAATCCATACATATCATAGATCTGTTCAGGAGCTTCCGCACTCTGAATATATGTTTTATTTCTGTACCAATGAGCCGAGATTGACAATATTCCCTTAGGCTTTCCGTACTTCTCCAAAATATGTCTGCCAATTTCTGCCATTTCTTCTGTCATGTTGTTGTTTTCTATTGCAAGCATCGGACTTCCGTGTCCCGTAAATACTACCGGAAATTTCATTTCACATTTCCTCCTTGTTCTGATATTGTTTGTTGTAATGATATAATATATATCATTACAACAAAATGTCAATACCGTTATCAATACCGTTATCAATACGACAAAAAACCCTTACATTATGATATCGCCGGGATTATTGCATATCATACATGTAAGGGCTTAATTTGTTTAGCTTTAGAATATGTTATTGAGATGTTTTTAAAAGGATGTTTACGTTCAAATATCAGATATCAGATTTTGTATTTCATATATCCGATTTGCGTTTAAATATGCGTCATTGTATTAACGCAAAAGGAGTATCAGTCTTTAAATAATGCTGTTGAATAATATCTGTCCCCGCTGTCCGGTAATAATGCAACGATAGTCTTTCCCGGATTTTTCTTTAACCACTCAAGAGCCGCACTTACTGCAGCACCTGCCGAAATACCTACCGAAAGGCCCTCCGTCTTGGCAATATTTTTAGCTGTATTGATTGCATCTTCATTGGTTACGGTTACCACTTCATCATATACATTCTTATCAAGAGTATCAGGTACAAATCCGGCACCTATTCCCTGAATCATGTGAGGACCGCTCTTACCTTCGCTTAATACAGGAGATGAAGCAGGTTCCATGGCTATTACCTTAATATCCGCATTCTGCTCCTTTAAGAACTTTCCGGTACCGGAAACAGTACCGCCCGTACCGACGCCGGCTAAAAATGCATCAAGATGTCCTTCTGTGTCATTCCAGATCTCAGGACCTGTTGTTTTGTAATGAGCTTCCGGATTAGCCGCATTTGAGAACTGACCCGGAACAAAGCTTCCTTCGATTTCTTCATGAAGTTCATTTGCCTTTGCTATGGCACCGCTCATTCCCTTGCTTCCGTCCGTAAGTACAATTTCGGCACCGTATGATTTGATAATGTTTCTTCTTTCAACCGACATTGTCTCAGGCATTACGATAATAAGTCTGTATCCTTTAGCCGCTGCAATAGATGCAAGACCGATACCCGTATTACCGGATGTAGGCTCAATAATTGTTCCGCCCGGCTGAAGAGCTCCGCTCTCCTCGGCAGCCTTAATCATGCTGAGGGCGATTCTGTCTTTAACACTTCCCGTAGGATTGAAATATTCCATTTTTGCAAGAAGTCTTCCTTCCACTCCCGCATCCTTCACCAATGCGCTGAAGTTTACGATAGGTGTATTACCGATAAGTTCTGTTGCAGATTCATAAATATGTCCCATAATGGTACCTCCAAAAGTTATTCTTTCTATTACATAATTTTTTTCTGAAATTTAAGTTGCCTATATAATAACCTACTATTTATATAAGTGCAATATGTTTTATTGAATTTTTTAAAAATTATTTTTTATTATGTTTCTGAACAACTTATATCTCTCTCCCTCAGATACGCTGAATTCGGCGCTGTCAGCCAATTTATCGAACTCATCCGATGTAATAAACCTGTAATCTTCCGTTTCGTCCGGTTGCAATTTAATTCTTACCGATTCATTAGGAATTATATAAATAAATGAGAAATACACGGCTCTTCTTTTATTGTCTGTATACACATAAAGAGCATTCAAATCTCCGGCAGAGCACTTAAGTCCTGTTTCTTCGTATAATTCTCTTACGGCTCCTTCCCTTACTTCTTCTCCCGCCAGCACGGAACCGCATGTGACTTCCCACAGTCCCGGATGCCTTTTTTCCCGTGAACGCTTGGTTATAAGAACTTTTCCGGTTCGGGTAACAGTATACACGCTTACAACCCTGTGAAACATTCCCTTCGGAATATTGTCCGCATCTGCTCTGGCGATTGCTCCCCGTCTGATTACATTTCCGAATTTATCACAGGAATCCCATAATTCGCCTTCCGGCTCCTGCATATCGGAAGGCGTTTCGCTCTGAGGCAGTTCAACTCCTATAAGAGAAGATCGGAATATTTTACCCTTCCCCCATCCGTTTTCATACATATCCAGAATGTTTTCTCTTATGCTTGCAATCAGTCTTCTTCTGTAAGCCCTCACTCCCGTTTCGTTCCAATATCTCTTTGTATCCATTTTAATAACTTCGTATTTGGCTCCGAGAATGTCATTTTCATATGCTATTTGAGGCTCTTTATTTCGGTAAAACACCACTATGGAATTCTTATATTTATCTATGTCAAGATTGTACTTTGCGGCAAATTCAATCGCAGTATCATTGTCTTTAATTAATCTTACATGGGAATAATATCCTACCAGGAAAGAAAAATAATCTACGTCAAAGTTATTAATCCAGTCCCTGTCCGTCGAAAAAAACACAATGACCGGCAATATTCTGTCGGAATTATCCACAAGCTCGTAAAGATCCTCTATATTGGTCTTATCAGCTGTTCTGCCGCTCTGCTTTAATCTTGCTCCGTCAATAATTCCTATATTATCCGCTATTTCTCCGTAAAAATTAGGTCTGCTGAATAAACCGTGGTTAAATGCCGTATGGTTAAAACTGTTTTGTTCCGCCATATGATTAGTTACGGCAAATTCCAGTCTGTCGCCCACCCTTTTTACATACGCTCTTGATATCCACTCTCTTTCGGGTACAACATTATCCGGATGTGTCGTTATCTCCATAATCTCGCATTTTTCTTCATCATAATGGACATCGACTCTGTATCCCGGCTTCCATGCTTTATATGATTTCGGGAGTTCCGGCATATTTCTGAATATATTTTTAAATCTTGACTTTATCCATGAATAAATATAACCTGCCGCCTTCTTAAATGTATCTTCCACCGAATCATTTAAAATATTGAGTTCTACCTTAGATGCAAATGCCGGATATTCCGTAAGCTCCTTAAATGGCTCAAAGTGTTTTTTCTGATTTTTTTGCTTTTTGTTTTTATCTAAATTGTTGAATATCTCCGCAATTTCATCTGATTTAATTTCAAGATTGTTGACTATTCGTACAACTGAATTGACGGAATGATCGACATCCGTATCCGAGTTTGTGTTCCATAATTCTTCCAATACTTTAAATCTGTCAAATTTAAATATTTGCTTTGCAATATTTACGTTCTTATTGAAGTAATCCACAAGTTCGGGACTTATGGGTTCATTCGTAAACTTTATTCTGTAATGGCACCTTACCATTTCTTCCCAATTTTTCATTTTGTAATGATAATGCCCCAAGTCTTCCAATAAAGTCACAATAGAATCGTCACAAAGTTCCAAAGTTGCAAGTATCGAATTCATTCGTCTGAATAAATCTGAATTTTCTTCATGGAACACGGATGCCTTATAGTGCAAATCATGCTCTATTTCATGCCATCCCTCAAAAGCGTTTGTACGCAGCTGTATTTCAAATGTATCGTCAATATATTCTCCCAATGAAGGATTAATAATTAATTTACTTAAATATTCCGGAATCTTAAATATTCCGTTTACTTTTCTCGCTCTGAATTCATACACCGAAGCATCCGTGGTTTCCCACTCTCCCTCACTTGCAAAAAGCGTATCCAGAAGACTCTTTACGGCGTTAATATCATCACCGAAATAAAGTATTATTCGTATTCCTATCAGATCCTGTAACTTTTTGTCACGATATTCCGAACCGTCCCTGCCGTAATCCTTTGTAATTAACTTATTGAGAATGGAATCGTTGCTTTTTACTCTGTAGGTTATTCTGTAATAAAATCCCGCTTTATCCAGTTTTTCCGTTAAGAAACTGCATAAATCGTCCTGTATAACCGACGGAATAATAATTTTATTGACATTCTCTATTCTGAATAAAGGATTAATATTGTTTTCTGTATTATTCATATTCTTCTCACTGATTTCTTCAAAAGCATTTTTAATTACAGCTTACATTTTATTATTATATAAAACAAAAAACCGCCGCATTAATTGTAAATGCAGCAGTTTTATTATCAAAATTTTAATGTAAATATTATAACCAACGACAATATGGCAAATAATATTCCGCTCATCGTTAATACAGGACCCGCTGCAGGTTTGTTCTTCCTGTTTCTGAATGCAATTTGAATTATTATTCCTATTGCGATACATACTGCAGAGGGAATCAAAAGCATTAACAATAACGTCATATCAAATGACCCCATATATACTCCTTTCAAATGAGCATCACTTCGTTAAGTCAAGCTCCCAACATTCTTCAAGAACAGGACAACCCCAGTCTTCGTTCTTCTTTTCTTCTATTACTTTAAATCCAAACATGCCATACATTCTTCTGGCAGTTTCCTGTGCGCTTACTGTCCATAAGATAGCTTTTTTATAGCCGGTTTTTTTACAAAATTCGATTGCCGAAGTAAACATCTTTCTTCCCGCGCCTATACCTCTGAGTTCAGGTTCTATAAAGAAGTATCTCAGCTGAGCGGTATCATCGTCTAAATGTGTTACCGCAATACATCCGGATTTTATGCCGTTGCACTCCAAAATCATAATACTGTCTTTATTCTCATCGAAATTATCGACAAGATTGTGAACGCCTCCGATAAGATAATTTTTCCATATTTCGGACGTAAAATGTCTCTCAGCCGCATATATGGAAAGCTGTCTGTCAATTATGTACTCTATATCCGAATCACTTCTGTCAGACAGTCTGATGTTTACTTTATTGATTGCTTTTGTAAAATACCTCTTTATGGTATCGCAGGCCTTAGAAATCTCCCGACATTCATCATCCGTCAGCGGTTCTATGAGGGACGCTATCTGTATATTGGAATCCTCATTCATACGTTCGAACAAACCGTGACCTTTTTCCGTGAGTGATATCTCATTTATCCTTGCATCATCTTCTTTTGAATGTCTCTCAAGTATACCTTCGGTTTCAAGTTTTTTAAGTGTTCTGCTTAAATATCCGGTATCTATCCTGAGTATATTCGAGAGCTGATTGGCACTGCACTTTTCCGTTTTGCTTATCTCATAAATTATTCTCGCTTCCGTAAGAGAATAATTAAAACTACCGATATTAGCATTCATAAGACCGAGCATATTAGTGTAGAATCTGTTAAATCCTCTGATATCTGTTATTACATCTATCCTGCTGTTCATAGTAACCTCTTCAGTTTTGCAATGATTGCTTATGGGTAATCCTTTGTTGATTATAACATCGTATTGCATAATAATATTTAACATTTATATCAAATGTTTATTAATGAAGTCTAAAATATCCGTACCAAAGTCGTAACTTCAGTTTTTTCAGTATAGGTCTATTAATTGCTACTGTCAAATAATATTATTTTATGAATACAAATGTATCGGCGTCTGAGTGTTTTACGCTGAATTCATACCCCAAACCGTTAAAGTTCTTTATGCTCTCCGCGTCATTTATGTCATTAACGGCAAGATATCTGACCATTTCGCCTCTTGCCATTTTGGCATATACTCCTTTTTGAGATATTTTACCGTCACACAACTCCCCGAATATACATGTGATAAATGTTTTATCATCCTCAAGACAGTTCTCCACACATTTCGAATACTCTTTTGAAGCGAGATTAATAATAATATCGTCATTAAATGTCAACTCTTTATATATAGCATCAGACCAGTAATCATACAGGTTTTTACAATCAAATAATGAAATTTTTGCCTGCATTTCCAATCTGTATCTGACAACTCCGTCGAAAGGTTTTAAAATCCCGTAAACCCCCGACAGAATTCTCAGGTTATTTTGTATATATTCGCACTCTTTATATTCAAACACGGAGGGAGCCATATATTTATATGCTATTCCGTCGTATGCGTGAATTGCGGGCATCACATTATTAAAATCAGCGTTTATAATCATATCGTACGCGTCATGTGCTATTGCATCATTGCATTTCCAGATACTCTTCAGCTCCTCATATGAAAGACTTTTCATATGGTTTATTATTGCCTCCGCTCTGTCCGCAAATACCGGAACAGTCATTTTTGTATCGATATATTCATCCGGTTTCATTTTCTTGGCGGGTGAAACTATTATCTTCATAAAATCCCCTGTTATATCTCGTTTAACATCTGCTCGGGATTATCTGCCGCTTTTACCTTGTCAAAAGCTTTGACAATTATGCCTTTTTCGTCAATTAAATATGTTGTGCGAACAGTACCCATGTATGTTCTTCCCGCCATCTTTTTCTCTTTCCATACATCATAAAGCTGATTAACTTTCGTGTCCTCATCCGAGAGAATTGTAAACGGAAGTTCATACTTTGTTTCAAATCTCTTGTGTGAAGCCACACTGTCCTTACTTATACCTATTATTACGGCACCCTTTTCCGTAAATTGAGGCATTCTCTCCGCAAATCCGCATGCCTGCTTAGTACATCCGGCCGTACTGTCCTTCGGATAAAAATATAAAATGACTTTTTTTCCTCTGTAATCGGATATGGAATGCATCTCTCCGTTTTGGTCCGGAAGCGTAAAATCCGGCGCCTTTGTTCCAACTTCTAACATATTTACCTCCTTCAGCTTTCGATTTATTTATGTTAATAATATAACTATATTTCATACATATAAAGAAACATTGTTTTTATGTTGTATAGATTATAATGTTACACAATATTTTCTTGCGGTTTGTATGAACGCAAAGTATGTTTAATACCGTTTAAGGTCAGAGAAAACTAAAAGCCTTATCACCCTTCATCGGCTCTGACCTCTGTTCTTAATTCAAACTTGACAATGAGCGCATTACCAAATCCACATCCTTATTTTCAAGTTCCTTAATAATATGAAGATATGTTTTTTGCGTTGTTGTCATGCTTGAGTGCCCGAGTCTCCGTGCGACACTTGCAATGGATACTCCCGCAAACAAAAGCAGTGACGCATGTGTATGCCTTAATCCGTGTATGGCAATGACAGGTATCCCCGCCCTTTCACAGTGTCTTGCCAGAATGTCGTTAACCGTTGAATTATAGACCTTCCCGCCGACAAATATCGGCTTATCTTCCGGCAAATCCTTTACCAGTGTTGAGAATTGAATAATAAGCTGCCAATCAATTTGTATTTTTCTGACCGATGATTGATTTTTTGTCGGCATAAATCCGGTGTTTCCTTTATAATCCCAAGTCTTGCTTATTGATAATGACTGCTTTGAAAAATCAAAATCTTTAGGCGTTATTGCCAATGCCTCCGAAAATCTCATACCCGTCTTTGCAACCAATAAAATAAACCAGTCCCAGTTCAACGTCTGCCCCAGTTCCAAATCCGATAAAAGCCTGTGCAACTCAAATTGGTTCAGATATCTGATTTTTTTCTCTCTCGGCTTTTTCCCTTTAATTATAGCCTTTCTTGTGGGATCTCTTTCAATAAGCCCCTCATCAACGGCATCCAATACGGCACCTTTAAGTTGATGATGAAAGTCCATCGTCGTCTGTCTCTCGTGAAACTCGGCATAATCATTTAAGAGCTTTTGATAAGTAATTCTTGTAAGCTCACATATTTTTAAATCGGGAGCCAATCTTTTAATCCATGTAAGAGTAAGTAAATACTTATCCATCGTTACTTTTCTGATTGCTCCGTCTTTATAAACCTTAATCCATTGAGCGTAATAATCGTAAAACAAATCCCCTTTATCTGCATTATACGGCATATTTTCCTCCCATAATAAAACACGCCGATGAAGGGTATAAGGCTGCAGAGATTAAGATTAACATTTCCGTTCTCCGTCAATAAAAAAGAGCCGGGAACTTCCCGACTCCTCAGGCACCTGTTATTTATCGTCGGCAGGCATAGGAATTTCACAACCTCCTTCAAGGATAAATTCACGAAGTAATCTGTCAACTTTAATATTAACTTTGGGAGGTATCACTTTAGATCCTTCAATCTTTTCAAAGTACGCTTTTGCTTTTGTTTTATCAACGGTCTTTTTTAATTCATCATATCTTCCGAATTCATTAATGTTCTTTTCATTTAACTTCAAGCTCATTATATTTCTAAGCATATCTTCATCTACGCCCAAAACCGCCGAAACCTGATGAATCTGATCGCTTTTTGCTTTTGACATATATTCGTTTATATAATCTCTCAAAGTTTTACCGTCTTCTGCTTTGACATCCCCTCTTTGAATATCATGCAGAAAAATATCGGCATAATTCTGTTCTTCCCTTGAAAGAGCGGCAAATGTTTTATGCAATTCCGTTTCAACCCGTTCCAATGCCTCTTGTGTTGTACCTTCACCGTTCAATAACTTAATATATTTTTCAAAACGAGAGTTCATATAATCCGAATTAATTTTATCCGTATCAATCTCGGTTATATGCCCTACAAGATCATAAGGAACATCGTCTGCCGCATCGCCGCCTCCGGAGAGTGACGGTAATTCCTTATATCTTAGAACCAATATTAAATATGTGTTTTCATCAAGGGACAAACGTGTTATTTCGCCTGTCTCTTCATCAACATAAAACAATTTATCCCATTTAAATCCCTGTATTTTAGCCGCTTCCAGGCATTTATCAAAACCGTTGAAGTCCTTTGCGAATTTTCTGCAAACAAAAACATCGGAAGGCAGTCTCTCAAAATTTTTAATTCCTGAATTCGTAAACAACTCTGAGATATTTTCAAAAAGTTCATTCATCTGTTTCAAGTTCTCCGTAAGATGTTGAACGAACAATCCGAGCGGTCTGTCACCGGAATACAGCTTAACGGCAGAATCAATATTTCTTTCCATGGAGTGAGGTTTACGGTAATAACGAATCGTTCCGAAAGGTTTATCGAATCCGAATAAACGATTCGTACGGGAAAACGCCTGAATAAGATTTTCATATTGAAGCACCTTATCCAAGTAAAGGGTATTAATCCATTTTGAATCAAAACCCGTAAGCATTTGATCGACTACAATAAGAAGATCAATCTGCATTTCCGGTTCATTTGCAATTCTTCCGTATGGCTTCTTATGGGCAAGACGCGCCGCAATATCCTTTTTCATTTTGTGGAATGTGGGAATTGTAAAACTCTGATTATATTTTTCATTGTAATCAGTAATTATTTCAACAAGCCCGTCTTCTTTAAATTGCACACCTTTATTATTATCAATATTCGGATCAAACAAAGCCGTAACCTTAAGTTCCGGTTTAATATTCTTAAACAGACGATAGTAATTAATAGCTTCGGCAATACTGCTTGTTGCAAATATGGCATGAAATTTGCTGTTATGACTTAACCTTACCCAATTTTCAATAATGTCTTTCACAACAATTACCGTGTGTTCCTTTGTCTCATATTGTGAGTTTGGAATATAATCTTCAATACCTTTTATATACTTGCCGCTGATATCGTCGTGTCCCGCCATTCCGATATGATCAGAGTCCATATATTTATAATAAATTTTACTTTTTTCAGGATCGGAGATCGCTTCCTCCTCTGTCTGCGCCTTTGCTTTCTCCAATGCAACAACTTTACGAACATCTCTGTCTTTAAAAGTTAATACCTTGTAAGGGTCAAATCCGAGAACATTCTTATCCCTTATTCCGTCCGCTATGCTGTACCTATGCAATTCATTACCGAATACGGTACTTGTTGTATTATTCTTCTTTTGGTTTTCAACCTGTATGGGTGTACCCGTAAAACCGAAAAACATGGCCTTGGGAAATGTATTCTTAATTGTGATCAGCATATCCCCAAAAGTAGAACGATGAGCTTCGTCCACAATAAATACAATCCGTTTATCCCCCATAATTTCAATGTCGCGGGAGTTCAATCCTCCCGTCTCAAGTTTGATATTACTCATTTTCTGAATAGAAGTTACGATGAGTGTATCTGCGGGATCGCTGCTTTTGAGTTTATTAATAAGTACATTTGTGTTTTCCGTAGCCTGAACAGATTCATTTTCTTCGGCAAATCCCCGATATTCCTTCAAAGACTGAGTACCGAGCTCAATTCTGTCCATAAGAAATATCACCTTATCGGCATCCTTTGAACCGGCAATAAGCTGTGCAGACTTAAAGCTGGTCATTGTTTTGCCCGATCCTGTCGTATGCCAAATATATCCGCCGAGCTGATTGTTATCTTCCCACTTCGCTTTAGCCACCTTGTCGGAAATTGCGCTTGCGGCAAAATATTGATAACTCCGCATCACCTTTAATATTCCGTCCGAGTCATCCGCAATCGTATAAAAACCGATAAGCTGATGCGCCATAGGTATGGATAACAGCGTAGACGCAATCTTATCCCACTCATTTATGGGCTCATTGTTAAAATCGCCCCAGTGAAAATAATAGTCGGGATTAAAATCACCGTCAGGTCCCGGATTGGCAAAGTAAACAGTTTCATCCGGCTCCATTGCAACAAAAATTTGAACCAATGAGAAAAGTCCGCCAAAGACACCCTCATGTGAATATTTTTCAATTTGGTGACATGCCTGACTTACGGGTATTCCGCTTTTTTTCAGTTCTATGTGAATTACAGGCATACCGTTGATTAGGAGCATTAAATCACCTCTGCGGTCATTTAACATTTTCGATTCCGTGGGGAATTTAGGTTGCCTGGCAATCTGATATCTACTTTGACCTGCGGCAATTTCCTGACGGTCATATATTTTTAAACTTACCTCTTTTCCGAAGTGCAATTTATCATCAGGGTTATCTCTTACTATTGATACGCTTTTGCCGTTGATAAAACCGCTTAACTTTAACGGTGTTCTCAGTTCTTCTATCTGTTCCAAAATTTGCTGCATTTCGCTGTCTGTCAGAGGATAATCATTTAATCTGTCGATATCTCTGTTGTTTTCAAACAGAATATCAGCCCAATTTTGAAGCAAATCCTGTTCGGAACAATTCTTAAGAACTTCTTTTTCCCAGCCGTTTTCAGAAAGGATTTTAATTAAAGCTTCTTCAAAATCCGACTCTTTATTAAAAATCATTATGATTTCCTCCTGACTTTCGATTGTATTGTTTTTAATTTAACTTACGCTGATGAAGGGTGATAAGGTTGTCAAGGTTGGCGAAAAATTCTGCTATTTTCTTTTGTTCGTCAATCGCCGTTGGTTTCCAAATATCCATTTCGGAAATCATTTCAAGTCGAACGGAATCAACTGTAGCTTTTGCAGTCATTTTCATTGCACGGTCATAAAATCGTGTTGAAAAGAAGTAGTAAAAATATTTGCCACAAATGTCCTGAAAATCCGTCATTTTATAGCATCTTTGGTGCAAATCGAACTTACCGTTTACATAGTGAAATACTCTACCTATATTACCGTCACCGATTGTTATAACCGCTTCGCAATCATAGAGATATTTATTGCTCTTAACAGGAATATCAGACCTTATGTAAAATGGGTATATTCCATCTTCGACTTGGTCTTGTGTATTGCTTTTTCCTGTACCTATATTGCAAAGTTCTTTTGCCTTACGCTGTTCCCAAGCGTCAGTAAATCCCTTAAAACGAATTTCCGGCACATTTGAACCATTTTGTGGAAACATTTTTTCCAACATAGATTTTTTTATGTTTTGCAACTTTTCAAACTTACGCTGATGAAGGGTGATGAGGTTGTCGAGGTGACGTAAGTATGAGCCGATAGCAACCTGTTCTTCTTTGCTCCTCGGCAATGCAATATCAATATCAAGGAAATCATCTGCTGATATATTTAGTAATCCGTGATTTCTCGCTCCCTCCGCTGCACGCTCTGCAACACCTTTATGCCATCTGTCTGTATCAAAGAAAACTGTCAAAAAGTCGCTATCAATTTCACTTTGATTTTTAATGCTAAAAACAATGTAAAGTGTTGATAATACGCCATTTTCGTACAAATCAAGACGCTTAACTGCCCCAAAAGGAAACCCATCAGAAGTGCTTTTGTTATATGCAAACTCACCATTCAAAACCAAGTAATAGTTACTCACATCTCGACTTGCTACACGGTTATTAAAATATGTGATTTGGTCAACAAGTCCGTATTGTGCCGATATTGTAAGTGGAAGACTTGACTCATTGTTTGTGTTCTTTCTGACTACTCTTTCTACTATTTCTCCCAACTTACGCTGTTCCCAAGCGTATGTTTATTATAACTGTTCACGCACCATCATAAGGGTATATCCAAGCAAATTTTTACCTTTCCACTTAGATTTATCAAGTCTGTCATTATCTTTCATTGACAGCCCAATACCCCAAATACGATCTTTTACGGCGCACTCAGCCAGTAATGCGCTACCCGTAGCTTTAAGTTTAGTTTTTAATTCGTCGTTTTGTGAGAACTTGGCAATAAGTCCTTCATAAACAACTATTTGACGAATTCCGTTCCATGTACTCTCGTCATAGTTTGAAACCTGTCTTCCGAGTAACTTGATTTCAGCCACATCGTCAGTTGACAAAATTTCCATCGCAGTCGCTTCATCATTAAAACAGACTGATTTACGATACATCATAAACTGCTCCAAAGATGAGAACTCAATGCCGTGTACAATAAACTTACCGGGATACCAATTACTCAAATATCCGTTATCCTCATCCGGATTATGAAAACAAACAATTTCCATTACACTTCACCGACCTTTTGCACCGCCAAATCAAGTTCCAAATCATGTAAGCCATAATAGGCTTTTTTCAGGAACTCAATCGGAACTTTTTTTAAAACTTCAGAACTCGGAATGTTGTAATACCATTGATAGTAAGCATAAAACTCCCCAATCCAATCCGGCATAAATCCTTTAAACCCCACACCGGGCTTTAATGAATAATTTTCGGTTTCGGTAAAATATTCCCATAATTCTTTTGCATCCATGGTATTTACATAGGCTTTAGCTTCATCAATACTTTTTCTTGTTTTTCCGGACATATATGCCTTAATGAAATCTTCCGTATCCTTATCCGGGTAAGTCTGAGCAACATAATCAAAGAGTTTACCCTGATTTTCAACCACATCATTCAAGTATTCTCGTGCAAATGCTCTCATAATCACAACTCCTCAAAAAGCGTACTGAATACTTTTGTTACACGATTAGCATCAGAATCAACAAGTTCGTACATTTTCTGTCTTGCCGTTATATCACGCTGATTGTATTTTTCATTGAATTCATCATATTTAACGGTTTGCAATCCGTTTTCAACTTCATGTAGTTTTGAAAATGCAAGTTCCGACTTAATACAGTATTGAATACCTAATCCCCCCAATGATAACAGTTCTTCAAGAATATCCATATCAATATTGTCTCGTACAAATTCCTTTGCAATATAGAAGTATGATGCATTTGCTCTCCAGCCTTTAATAACATCATATTTATCCGTATTGACCCCATATCTTTCTATAAATTTCTTTGACAACATGCGATAACGCCTTGAATCAGACGCATCCCTGTGTTTCATTAGTTCTGCAAGCCATGCAAGTACGCCTTTTTCCTGAAAACTCAGAATTTTCAGTTCATCTGTTTCAAGTTCATAATGATGAACAAAACCGTTTTCTTCATTGGGTCTGCATACCGCCCATTCTTTTGCAAGGTCTATACTCTCCGTAAGATAAAACCCTTTTCCATAATCGTGTTTTTCCTCACCTTTCCCATATTCGGGAACAACGATTTTATTAGGAGTTCCGTGAAATAATGTTATTTTTCCCATTTTGTATTAAACCTCCTAAACAAACATCTTTTCAAGCATGGATTTTTTTATGTTTTTCAACTTTTCCAGCTTACGCTGATGAAGGGTGATAAGGCGGTCAAGAGTATCAAGATAATTGGCTATTTCGGTCTGCTCATCTTGCGTTGGATACACGAAGTCCATTGTGAGAAATTCATCATAACTAATGCTTCTTCCGTCACGAATACCGTATGTAACTGTTTCCAATCGTCTGATAAATTCCTTTGAAGTAAATACATATTTCCAATAATTCGGGTTGTGTTTTTCCGGCTCTGAAAAGCCAAAAACCGTGTATGCAGGCGAGGTTATGCCCTCTATTGCAGAGTGTGCAAAACCACCTTGGAAAGAACGAAGATGAATGACAAATTGACCAGGCAACACTCTTTTATAACTTTCTTCATTCTTCTTATCGTGATAAATGTTTATGCTGTTTTCATCACGCCTAATCATACCTCTATCCTGTGTCGCAGATAAAACAGTTAGTTCAGGATGCCCTTTATCGGCAGTAGAAACAAACAGGTTCTTTGCCTTACGCTGTTCCCAATCATCACTAAATCCTTTAAATCTTATATCCGGAGTGTTTGATTTTCCCTTCATTTCACACTTCCTCCGAGTATCTTTTTAAATTCTGCAAGGCCGAGCATGTCATACTCATCACCCTCCAGGTCATCAATCATTGAGCAAAGAATTTTCTCGGTTTCTTCTATTTGTGTTTCGATTTCGGCAAAGGTGATTTCATATTTCTTTGACATCTTATCAAGTTTTTTTACCAATTCGCTTATGATGGTGTCAGGCAACTGCATAAGGTTATCCGACAAAGGTTTTATCCACTTCATTTTAAGAAGTTCCGTTACCTGTTCGTCAGATAATTCTTCAATGGTTTTCTTTGTTTTTTCCTGCAGCAGTGCACTTTCCTTTTTAATTTCGGATTTCAGAAGTTTTTCTTCCGCATTCAGTTCCGATACTGCTTGGATTTTTTCTTTTGTTTCCGGTTCGATATTATCATTTTTTACCGCTTTCTTAATCTCTGCCGCTACCCAACCGTTCTCATTTACAAAGTCTCCCTCTTTTTCTTCTTCCGTAAGGGTGTCAAATATTTCCTCATATTCGGATACAATTTCGGCAAGTCTGTTTTCTTTTTCTTTTAATTTTTTCGTATCTTCAACGAGAATTGTGTTTTGAATAAGTTCAAAAGGCAGAATATGACCTTTCCATCCTTCCTGTATTTCCTGTTCTTTTCCGTCTTTTTTCTTAATTACCATGTTCGGATCAACGACTTTTGTTGCTTCAAAGCCCTCTGTTTGTATTATTTCCAAATCCACGGCAATTTCGGCCCAGTCATCGTAAAAAAGCTGATATGCTTCATATTTATCGACAAGAGGAATTTGTTCCGTTCTTGCAAATATGTTTTCGGAAATGATATCCTCCGTTTTTGAAATGTTTACGCTTTCACACTTTACAACCAGTTCATCGTTTAAATATTTATCAAAGTTTTCAAATGCATTACGGAAACCGCTTTTAAATCCCTTAATATCCTCATGTTCGTTAATCACATTTTTTATGTTGTCTGCCGACAGCTTACAATATCTTTCAGACGTATTTTCAAACAGAGAAGTTCGAAGTGTCGGAAATGATTGCCAATATTCCCTTAATTTATCGATTTCACTGATCGGAACGCCTCCGAACATGGATGCATATATGTCCCAGGACTCCGAATCTTCCGAAGAGTCCACATATCTCGGAATATTCAAATTGTAATCATTTGCCCTGATTTCATCGCGACTTACAACTCGGGAATATTTATCTATGTTTTCCCTGTGCGTTACGGTATCGACTATCTTTTTGATATCGGAAGCGCGAAGCTTGTTGTTTTTGCCCTCTTTAACAAAGCCTTTTGAAGCATCGACAATCAATACATCCGTATCGGTTCTTTTTTGCTTCAACACCATAATGATTGTCGGAATACCTGTGCCGTAAAATATATTTGCGGGCAGACCGATAATGGTTTCGATTTTGTTCTTTTCTATTAAATTTTTGCGAATTTCTCCCTCTTCTCCGCCTCTGAACAGTACTCCGTGAGGAAGAACAATTGTCATAATTCCGTCGGGCTTAATATGATATAATTCGTGCAATAAAAACGCATAATCCGCCTTGCTTTTAGGTGCAATACCGTATTCTTTATATCGCGGATCGTTTTCCTTGTCACTCGGATTCCATGGCTGAGAATACGGCGGATTGGAAACAACCGCATCAACGTAAAGAGGGTTGTATGTTCCTATCGGATCGTTTTCTTCAAAATAAGGCCAGTCTTCCTCCAATGTGTCTCCGTTTCTTGTGACGATATTGTCGGCTTCAATGCCGCGCATAATCAAATTCATACGGGTAAGGTTATATGTATTGAGATTTAATTCCTGAGCATAGTATTTAACCTTGTTTTCTCCCTCGATGTACTTTGATGCGCTCTTTCCGATATTAATCAATAATGAACCGGAACCGCTTGTAGGGTCGTATATTTCTATTTTTTCTCTGTCCTTTAAATGATTTGCCACAATCTCTGACATAAGCAGCGATACTTCATGCGGCGTATAGAATTCACCTGCTTTTTTACCTGCATTTGCGGCAAATTTCTCAATCAGGTATTCATATATAAAACCGAGAACATCATATCCCTGCTTTTCGTCCATCGGAATATCTTTTATAAGCTGAATAAGATCGCTTATGGACTTAGACTGTGAAGCCGCACTGTCTCCCAACTTGGAAAGACCTGTCTGCAGAGTTTCAAAAACGCCGTCAAATACTTTTCTGTGTGTAGGATTTATCAAACGGCTGAAAGCGGAAAGGGCATCGCGAACATCTTGTACACTGAAATCTTTACCTTTTTCAAGCCACGTCGAAAACAGGTTGTTGTATGATATAAAGTAACCCAGATTTTTTTGTATGCTTTCAACAGTTTCCCCATCTTCCTCGCTTAATTCGGGAAGATATTCGTCCGTCCAGTCGTTATCCATTAAATACTTTACTTCTTTTTCCGAAAGAAATTTATAGAAAATAAAGCCTAAAATATAATCTTTATACTCATTTGCTTCGATTTTGGAACGCATTTTATTGGCCGATTCCCAAATTTTAGCTGCTAATTGTTGCTTGTTCACAATATCCCTCCGGTTGTTTCATATCCTTAATATTACGAATCAAATCCGTGTTATTTTAAAATTTTATATTTATTGTACACTGTTAATATGCTAATAGGCTACATTCAATAAAATAAATAAACTTGTTACGGTACCCTAATATTCGTTTTTGAATTTTTTAATAAAAAATGACGGCACGAAACATCTTAGCAGTCTGTTCCGAGCCATCATTCTTTATTCATTCTTTATTTTTTGCGTAATTACTAAGGAATTGTTTTGTTCTTTCTTCTTTCGGATTGTCAATGACCTGCTTAGGATCTCCCTGTTCTATAATTCGTCCGCCGTCCATAAAAATAATTTTATCGGCGACATCCCTTGCAAACGCCATCTCGTGAGTAACAATAATCATGGTGGTTTTCTTATCCGCCAATCCTCTTAAGACTTTAAGTACCTCACCGGTCAATTCCGGATCAAGAGCACTTGTAGGTTCATCAAAGCACAATATATCCGGCTTCATTGCAAGGGCTCTTGCAATGGCAACTCTCTGCTGCTGTCCTCCGGATAATTGATGAGGATAGTTATCCATTCTGTCTTCCAGCCCCATCTGTTTCAGGATTTCCCTGCCATGTTCTTTGATACTGTCTATACTTTGGCCGTTTTCTTTGGCGTGAATAATCGGTGCAAGAGTAACATTTTCAAATGCGGTATATTGCGGAAACAAGTTAAACTGCTGAAATACCATACCGAAATGTGTTCTGTTGGCTCTTATTTCCTTATCGGATCTTGTTCGGATATCGCTTCCGTCAAACAGCTGTCGGCCTCTGACGGTAATGGTTCCTCCGTCGGCAATTTCCAAAAAATTAAGGCATCTCAAAAGTGTCGTTTTACCGCTTCCGGACGAACCTATTATGGATATTGCCTGTCCCTCTTCAAGGTCAAAATTAATGTCTTTAAGTACTTCTGTTGAACCGAATTTCTTTTTTATATTTTTTACTTCAAGTAAAGCCATATTCATCTCCACATCAACAACGGAAATAATCCATTTTCTTTTCAATATAGTGGAATATTAACGTGAGCAATCCACTAAATGCAAGGTAAAACGCTCCTGTATAGAACAGCGGCCATATAAGACCGGCACTCTTAATAAACGCCTGACCGTTCCATATAATTTCATACACGGAAATAACTCTCGCAAGAGAAGTATCCTTAACCAATGTAATTATTTCATTGGACATAGGAGGGATAATCCTCTTGATAACCTGTTTTAATATAATCTTTCTGAATATTTGTCCCTTTGTAAGACCGAGAACCTCTCCTGCTTCTCTCTGTCCTATCGGAATAGCTTGTATTCCGCCTCTGTATATTTCGGAAAAATAACATGCATAGTTAATAACAAATGCAACCAATGCCGCTATAAATCTTCCGACATTGTCGCTTCCCCATGCATTCCACCCGAACAGAAGACCGGGTCCGAAATATATTATGATTAATTGCAAAAGAAGAGGCGTTCCTCTGACTATCCATATTATAAATTTAATCGGGTATTTTATAACCGCTATTTTGCTCATTGAGCCGAGGCATATGAGCAAACCCAGCGGGAGTGCAAATAACAATGTAAGACCAAATATCTCCATTGTTGTAAGGAAGCCCTCTAACAGAGAGAGCGTAACCTGTACGAACATTTTGTATATCCTTTCTTAATGTCAGTACGACATAAACAGAGCTGCCGCATTTTCCGCCCCGGAAACAACATTCTGAGGCGAGACTGTATATGCGACAGCCCCGTTTATCTTATAAAACTTATAATACAATAACGGTTAAATAATAACCGACGGTATCGTATTATCACTTAACAATTGCATCCTGTACGCCGTATTTTTTAGCTGTTTCTTCGAATGAACCGTCACTCTTGAATTTTGTAAATTCTCCGTTGATATATGCTGCAAGATCCGAACCCTTACGGCATCCTACAACATAATCTTCTTCGGATAACTCTAAAATGTGTGTAAGATCCGAATAATCCGTATTAGGGCCTACCATTGCACCCGCCATAAGAAGGTCGATTATGGCAGCCTGTGATGTTCCGGACTTAACTTCAAGAAGAGCATCTGCCTGTGAAGTCTTTGCCGTATAATTATATCCGTTTTCCTTTGCAACCGCTTCACCGGCAGAACCCGCTTCTACGGCAAATGTTAAATTCTTTACACTGTTTGCATCTGTGTAATTGGCTGCATCCGTACTCTTAAGAACAACTGTCTGAGCATTCTTGCAGTAGCTATCCGTACATTCCATGGAGTCTTTTACTTCGTTTGTAAGAGTCATGCCGTTCCATATTACGTCAACACTCTTATTGTTAAGCTCTAAAAGCTTGTTGTCCCAGTCAATTTCAACAAATTCAACTTCAACTCCCAAATCGGCTGCAACTTTTTTCGCAAGATCCGCATCGAATCCTACCCATTCATTGTTGGCGTCTTTATAATCCATCGGAGCAAAGTCCGTAATACCGACTATTAACTTACCTTTATTCTTAATATAATCAACATCGCTGTCGGCTTTTGTGCTTTCACCTGTTGATCCGCCGCCTGCACAACCCGCAAATGTGATTGCCGCAGCAGCTACCATAGACAAACCAAACAATTTCCTTTTCATAATATTCCTCCGCAAAACTTTTCTCAATACATCAATCCCTGTTTAACGCTCTGTTAATTTATCACGCTAAAGCGTTATAATATTAGCACATAAAAGTCAGAAATTCAATACTAAACAGCAAAAAAGTCATTTTTTGAACTTATATAAAATTCAAAAAATGACTTTTTATTTATATTTACGGATTATTTTGTTATTTTTCGGTTATATTATCCCTTTGGTCCCGCATTTTTTATCTCATCTGGCATGTTAGGATATTTTTTTTCAAAATTTTCTTTGAACATTCCGGCAAGTTTTTTCGCCTGAACATCATAAGCCGTAACATCTTCCCATGTATCTCTCGGATCCAGAATGTCGGAAGGCACATCCGGACAGCTTACGGGAACATCAAGGTTAAATGTATCATTATGTATATAATGTACGTTTTTTAAATCTCCGTTTAGTGCCGCCGTAACCATAGCTCTTGTATATTTTAACTTCATGCGGCTTCCCACTCCGTAAGGTCCGCCTGACCAGCCTGTATTTACCAAATATACGTCAGTGCCGTACTTATCCAGTCTCTCACCCAACATCTTTGCATAAACCGATGCCTCAAGAGGCATAAACGGTTCACCGAAAAGTGTTGAAAATGTCGGAACCGGTTCCGTTACTCCTCTTTCCGTACCGGCTAACTTGGATGTAAAACCCGTTACAAAGTGATACATTGCGGCATTTCTTGACAGTTTTGATATCGGCGGAAGCACACCGAACGCATCAGCCGTAAGAAAGATAACTACTTTCGGAATGCCTCCGATACCCGGAATACGTGCATTCGATATGAAGTCCACTGGATATCCCACACGAGTATTTTCCGTTATTGTGTCGTCATAATAGTCGGGTACTCTGTTATTATCGACGACAACATTTTCAACTACCGAGCCGAACCTGATTGAGTTATATATCTCAGGCTCTCTCTCTTCTTCAAGATCTATGCATTTTGCATAACAGCCGCCCTCAAAGTTAAAAATACCCTCGTCCGACCATCCGTGCTCATCATCACCTATAAGCTTTCTGGATGGGTCTGCGGAAAGAGTTGTCTTTCCGGTTCCGGATAATCCGAAAAACACTGCCGTATCTCCCGTTTCCGGATCCATATTAGCTGAACAATGCATAGGAAGAATATTTTCTTCAACAGGCATTACATAATTCATAACAGCAAAAACCGTCTTTTTTATCTCACCCGAATACGCAGAGCCTGCAATAATTGCAAATTTAGCTTCATAATCAATGATAATAGCGGCTTCGGAATTAATACCGTACTTTTCAGGGTCACATTTATACCCCGGAGCTGCCAGGATGGTAAAATCAGCTTCGCCGAAATGCTTAAGTTCTTCTTCCGTCGGACGAATAAGAAGATTTCTTATAAATAAATTCTGTGACGGAAGTTCGTTAATAACTCTGAACTTTCTCGTAAACTTCTTATCCGCTCCGGCAAACCCGTCAAATATGAACACTTCTTTATTGTTCAGGTATTCAATCATATCTTTTTTTATCGAATTAAAAACTTCCCTTGAAACAGGTCTGTTTACATTGCCCCAAGATATGTTTTCGTGAACCCCCTCCGAATCAACTATGAACTTATCTTTAGGAGATCTGCCCGTATACTTCCCCGTATTTACAAGAAGCGCACCCTTATCCGTAAGTCTGCCTTCTCCGCGTATTATGGTTTTTTCCACAAGCTCCGCGGGACAGAGATTTCTATATACTGCGGAAGGAGCAATACCAAGTCTGTCTACTCCGTAATTTTCCATTTTTTTCCTCCTAAAACACAACCATTCTGAAATAAATATACCGGTCATTATATAATACGAAATATCAAATGTAAAATAACAAACAAAATAAAACAGCCAAGGAATTTATTTGTTATATACATTTTTTTCTGATAGTATGATAAACAATATTTTTAAATTTGTAACATTTTAGGACAATCCGCATTTACAAAATGTGAATTGTCCGATAAAAATATTATGTCGTTTAATGTATTCATATTATCAAGGAATAAATCTATGAAAAAATTCGTTCAGATTCTCGCATTAATTACTGTTATAGCCGTGGCGGTTCTTGTAATACTTACATTTATATTTGCTTTTATGACAACTCCACAAAGTAATGTCATATTTACAAGATTGGTTGCCGCAGACATAATAGTTCCCGTTTCCGTGTATGTGTTTCTGCTTATTGTTAAACAGATACAAAAAAAGAGCAAACGGGACAAGGAAGATAACGGGATGTAATTTCACCGTATTCCGATATTTTACTGCGATTCCCCCGTTTTTGCCCCTTTTTTAAGCGAACGGAAATCAAAAAAACCGTATTCACAAGGAATACGGCTTTTTTTGATAAAAGTTAAAAGCTGATGAGGAGATTTGAACTCCCGACCTCTTCATTACCAATGAAGTGCTCTGCCCCTGAGCTACATCAGCATAAAGGCTGTAACATGACAGCCTCTATATATTAATTTATATATTCATAAATGTCAACAATACATCAATCCTTAAATAATTTTCTGGCTTTAAGCTTTATTCTCTGCATTGCGTTGTCAATTACTTTTTCATCTTTACGGAGTTTTAAAGCAATTTGCCTGTAGTCATACTCCATAAACAGCATTTCGCAGACAGATTTCTCAAAGGGACTCAGAACATTCATCAGTTTGTTTCTTTTTTCAAGATTGTCTTCTTTTTTTACAATCAGAAATTCGGGATTTGATATACCGTTATCGCTCAACAGCGTCTCTTCGGATAAATCATTATAATTATTATCGGTTTCCGTCGGCAAAGACGTATTGAGAGGCATGTTTTTTTTACTGTTATCTTTTGTAACAGCCGTTAAAATCTGCCTTTTTATACATGTATATGCAAATGTGGAGAATTTTGCCGAACCGTCTTCTCTATAGTCTCTTACGGCCTTATACAAACCTATCATACCTTCCTGTATGACGTCATCCTTATCTCCGCTTACAATAAAGAAATCCTTTGCTATTTCCAAAACCATGTTTTTGTATCTTAACATGATAATATCAAAGCAGAATGTCTCACCTTTTTTATACATGTTAAGGAGTTCTTCATCAGTATAATCACTGTAATGAGAATGCAAATCATTTGTATCCGTATCGCTCATAATCTTAACCCGATCACATTGTTCTCGCTCTTACAACTTCGTATGCAAGGACACCCGCTGCAACAGAAGCATTTAACGATTCTATCTCTCCTCTTACCGGAATGGAAACCGTAAAGTCGCAATTTTTTCTTACAAGCTTGGAAACACCGCTTCCCTCATTTCCGATTACAATACCTATGGCGCCGGAAAGATTTGCTTTATACATATTTTCTCCGTCCATGTCGGCACATGCAATCCAAAGTCCCTTTTCTTTTAACTCCTCTATTGTTCTGTTAATGTTCGTAACCTTTACGACCGGTGTAAAATTAGTGGCTCCCGCACTTGTCTTTACAACAACCGGAGTTATGCCCGCAGCGTGTCTTTTCTCTATAATTACGCCGTGAGCCCCGGAAACATTGGCGGTTCTGATAATGGCTCCCAGGTTGTGAGGATCTTCTATCTCATCCAGTATAAATACAAACGGAGGCTCTCCCTTCTCCTGTGCCTTGGCAAATATATCTTCCAAACTGCCGTATGAATTCTCCGCACACTTTGCTATTACCCCCTGATGATGTCCCGTAAGCGAAAGTTCATTAAGTCTTTCCTTACTTACAAAATAATATATTGTATTATTTTTCTTCGCCTCTCTCAGTATTGTATTAATCGCTCCGTCCCTGCAGCCTTCAAGGAGAAATACCTTATCTATCGTCACTCCCGCCCTGAATGCTTCGATTACGGGATTGCGCCCCTCTATCTGCCCGTTGTTCTGCGTTTCTTCACCGTCCGCAGCTGAAAAACCGGCCTTTGATTTATCTCTGTAATTGTTCTTCTTAAAATTGTTCATTATTCTTTCCCATCGGTATTCGGTTCTTTAATACCGTCTATACCTGTTTTTACTAACTCCGTTATTCTGCCTGTTTTCCCGGATAAATATAAATACCCCACCAACGCCTCAAAACCGGTAGCCTTCATATATTCTCTGAATGAAGCATTTTTTGACTTTGTGTTGGGCTTTGAATTAACACCTCTCCTGTAAACTCCAGTCTCATCTTCATTTAACATCGGAAGAATTATGTCGGCAATTTTGCTCTGTGCCCTGGCGCTTACAAGTAATACCGCATCTTTGTTAAGCTTTGCAACCTGCCTGTTTCCTTTAAGTACAAGAGCTGTTCGAATTATCAGATCATATACACTGTCTCCGATATATGCAAGCAAAATGGGACTTACGAATTTAGGATCGCTGTTGCCGTTTTTATCGTTTATTAATTCCGCAATTCCATATGGATCTGACAAAGAGATCTCTTTTAACTCCGCTCCGTATTCCGAACCGCCGCTCTGTAATATATTATTTATTTTCTCTTCCAATGTACGCCGTCCCTGCTGTCCTCTAATATTATTCCCTTTGCTTCAAGCTCGTCACGTATTTCGTCGGCTCTTGCGAAATCTTTATTTTTTCTTGCAGCTGTTCTTTCTTCTATCAGTTTTTCAATATCACTGTCAAGAAGCTCATTTTTAGGTTCAACGTCAAGTCCGAGTACGCCGCATAAAGTTACTATGGTATCGGCAAGGAACTTTAAAATATCCGCACTTGAATCTTCATTTGCATATGTGTTTGCAATTTTAACAAGGTCAAATACCGCAGCAACGGCGAATGCGGTATTAAAGTCATCATCCATGGCGTCTTCAAATGACTTTTTACATTTGTTAACTTCCGATACTGTATTTTGCTCACTTTCCTTTATGGTTCCTGATGCGTTCTCTGCCAATCTGTCAAGTGTACTTACACATGTTTTAATTCTTTCAAGGCCGTTTTTTGCGGATTCCATTAATTCGTCGCTGAAATTAATCGGATTTCTGTATTGAGCGCCAAGCATAAAGAATCTGAGTACAGACAGGTCAAATTTAAAGGAAATGTCTCTTACCGTTAAGAAGTTCCCCAGGGACTTGGACATTTTTTCTTTATTGATGTTTAGAAATCCGTTGTGCATCCAATATTTTGAAAATGTTTTGTCATTTGCCGCTTCCGACTGGGCGATTTCATTTTCGTGATGAGGGAATATAAGGTCTTCTCCGCCTGCATGGATATCAATCTCGTCACCCAAATATTTCTTGGCCATTACGGAACATTCGATGTGCCATCCGGGTCTTCCGTCGCTCCAAGGCGAAGCCCAGAACGGCTCTCCTTCCTTTTTCGGCTTCCATAACACAAAGTCGAGCGGATCTTCTTTATTATCCTCACCCGAAACCTTTATGTCTCTGTGTCCCGCTTCCAAATCTTCTATGTTCTTGTTGGATAACTTACCGTAATCCTTAAACTTTCTTACCCTGTAATATACCGTACCGTTGGAGTTATATGCATATCCCTTATCAATGAGTTCGCTTATCATATCAATCATGTCAGGGATTACTTCCGTTGCAAGGGGATGAATGACATTTTTACTTATATTCATTCCGTCCATATCTTTAAGGCATTCTTCAATGTATCTTGTGGAGATTTCCTCTGAAGGGACTCCCTCCTCAATAGCCTTTTTAATTATTTTGTCATCGATATCCGTGAAGTTTGATACATATGTTACGTCATATCCCTTATATTCAAGATAACGCTTTACCGTATCGAATATTATCATCGGTCTTGCGTTTCCTATATGAATAAGGTTATATACCGTAGGTCCGCATACATACATTTTCACCTTTCCCGGTTCCACCGGTACGAATTCTTCTTTTTGACCTGTAAGGGTATTATATATTTTCATAGAGATTGCTCCTAACATACTAAAATAAAATGCACTGTACCGTAAAATCTAAAACACAATATCATATATTATTTAAATATTATTTTTGGAATATACAGCAAAAAAAGTCTCAAAGAGACTTATATAATCCAGTTTATTATAATAAATTTCCGTCAAAAATGCTAATAATATGTGTTGATTAACATATAAGATTTGCCCTGCATCTCCCTCGTTAATATATAACAAAAGAGAGAAGTAGATAATACGGAATCTCTCCGGTCCCCTACAGTCACATAAACGGACCGCAACGGTAAAATCTGCTTCTCCCTTTTGTATATGATGTAATATTGTGTAATTGAATTCAAAAATTAAAGCTCCGAAAACTTCTTTTCCAAATTCGCAATTCTTCTTTTAAGTTCTTCGTTCTCGCGTCTGAGAGCCTCAAGGTCCGGAAGAACCGGATCCGGAATATCCACCTGATCAAGATCTTCCACTTCAACCTTAGCATTGCCTCCCTTTACTATTCTGGCGGGAATACCGACTACCGTAGTATCGGACGGAACATCCTTAACCACCACGCTTCCCGCTCCTATCTTAACATTGTTTCCGATAGTAATGGATCCGAGCACTTTAGCACCCGCACCGACCAATACATTATTTCCGAGAGTAGGATGCCTCTTGCCCTTTTCTTTTCCGGTTCCTCCCAAGGTAACTCCCTGATAAAGAGTAACATCATTACCCACAATCGCCGTTTCTCCGATTACAACTCCGTGTCCGTGATCGACAAAAAAGTTTTCTCCTATGGTTGCTCCCGGGTGAATTTCAATTCCGGTCTCATGTGCAACCTTTTGCGATAACTTTCTGGCTTCATAAAATTTATCGTTTAAAAATAACTCATGTGCTCGAATATATCCCCAAACCGCCCAGAAACTTGGATATAATTCCACTTCACATTTTGTGTGAATTGCAGGATCTTTTCTTTTGATAAGTTCAAACTGCTGTTCTTTATATTCTTCAAATGTTACCTTTTTCATAAAGATACCCCTTTTATGTTATATTCATACAACCGGTCATACAAAAATATTATTTTTTATTTTATAAAATATCTTCATCATTGTATATAAACAATTATATTTTATTGTTATTCGATAAGACAGACGGCGTTAGACGCTATGCCGAGCCCGGCTCCGGTAAATCCCAGACCTTCCTCGGTGGAGGCCTTAACATTTACACATTTTATGTCCATATAAAGCGCATTTGCTATGTTTTTTCTCATATTGTCAATGTGAGGTCTCATTTTAGGCGCCTGGGCAATTATTGTCGCGTCTATATTAACGACTTTGTATCCCTCGGCTTTAATAAGCTTGCCGGTTTCACTGAGTAATTGTAAACTGTCCGCTCCATTAAACCTCTCATCGCTGTCAGGAAAATGCAATCCTATGTCGCCGAGTGCCGCAGCCCCCAGAAGCGCATCGGAAATCGCATGAAGAAGCACATCCGCGTCAGAGTGTCCCAACAATCCCTTCTCATATGGAATGTGTACGCCTCCGATTATAAGTTCCCTGCCTTCCACAAGTTTATGAACGTCATATCCTATTCCTACTCTCATATTCAATTACCTCACGTGCACCCTGAGTGCCGAATCTTCCTTTCTACCGATGTGGTTATAAAGCAAAAAAGCACCGGAAATCCGGTGCCTTAAAAGTAGTAGCGAGAAAGAGATTTGAACTCTTGACACCACGGGTATGAACCGTGTGCTCTAGCCAACTGAGCTATCTCGCCGGGATATGGGACCAATAGGGCTCGAACCTATGACCCTCTGCTTGTAAGGCAGATGCTCTCCCAGCTGAGCTATGATCCCATA
>ERZ808040.527-NODE-527-length-32176-cov-9.782299_pt1 | contig 32176 bp, 27 predicted proteins | sample MGYA00380191_ERZ808040 | MGnify/ENA primary metagenome ERZ808040 (study PRJEB31490, sample SAMN06133395) | mouse gut metagenome | isolation source: J6 | host: mice | place: China: Chengdu | collected 2015-05 ...
AGTTGCCATAACCAATCCTCCGTAATTGTAGTGAAATAGTCTAACTATCTTCCATTTACAATCATAGAGGAATTCATGAGATTAGAAAATCCGCAGGAATATTTGGCGCTTACTAAATAGTTATTGCATCCGGCGGAATTTCCATCCTCCCGGCACAGACGGCAGATCACATTTTTTGTACAATAGCTGCTTGAGTTCCGGATGCGCTGTGTATTTTGCAGCTCAAGGAGAAATTGATAGCTTTTTGGAGCAGAAACCTTTATAACGGTAGTGCGGAGATAAAACCGGAGACGGGAATTTTCGAAGCATAAACTGCATTTTTCCAAATGGGGCCGACAGCAGATTATACTGTTTACAGGCAGACAGAAAATGCGGAAATTCTGAAGAAGCAGGGAGGAAAACGTATGTTTAACATGAATGAAATCGGCAGAAGAATTGCAGAACTGCGGAAAAAGGCCGATATGACGCAGCTGGAACTGGCGGATCGGCTTGGAGTCCGCTATCAGGCAGTTTCCAACTGGGAAAGAGGAAGTTCCATGCCGGATATTATGAAGCTCCCGGAGTTGGCGTCGATCTTTGATACTACGATCGACAAGCTGCTGGGGGAACGGTCGGAGCTGGTTCTCCGCGCGGCGGAGGGCGGACTCGGTGATTATATGGAAAGGAATGAGGTTTCGCCGGAGGAGCTTCAGTCGGCGGCACCGCTGCTGAAACCGACGCAGGTAAAGGAAATTTTTGAAAAAAAGGAAATAAGCAATATGGAAAAAATAGTTCCTCTGCTGCCGTTTCTGGCGCAGGATGATGTGGATCAGCTGGCGGAGAAAGAGTACGCAAGAGAAGGAGCAGAGGGAATTAAACCGCTGCTGCCGTTTATGACGAAGGAAAAGGTGGATGAGCTGGCCGAAAAGGGGTGTGAAAAGAACGGAATCCAGGCGATCCAGCCGCTGCTGCCGTTTATGACGGAGGATAAGGTGGATGAGCTGGCCGAAAAGGGATATGAAAGGGAAGGAGCGGAAGGGATTAAGCCGCTGCTGCCGTTTATGACGGAGGATAAGGTGGATGAGCTGGCCGTAAAGGGGTGTGAAAGGAACGGAATCCAGGCGATCCAGCCGATGCTGCCGTTTATGTCAGAGGACAGAATAGGCGAGCTTGCCAATGAATATTTTGAACGCGGAGGCATAGAGCAGATCAAGCCGTTATTTCCGTTTATGGAGGAAACGGACATAGCAAAGCTTGCCAGAAAAATTATCGGATAACCAATACCAACGTACGGTTTTCCGAATTTGCAAGTCTGCGCAGCCGTGAGTTTAATTGTATAAATCAACCCGGAGTTGAATCGGAAGAGAGAGCCGTGATTGTGCACAACCGAAGTTTGTGATATCCTGATTACGTTCAATATTTGCGGCACCGGAACCTGCTTTTCGGTGCCGGAAGTTTCATCATCAAACATTTTATGGATGCCGTGTCGCGGGCAGGCCTGCGCTGTGCATGGGTATAAGGAGGAAAGAACTTTATGGGAAACGGATTTAAGGATAATCTGAAAAAGCTTCGGAAGGAGAAGGGACTGACGCAGGAGGAGCTGGCAGAATCGGTGGGGGTATCGGCACAGGCCGTGTCAAAATGGGAGCTGGGAAGCCTGCCGGATGCGGCGCTGCTGCCTGTGATTGCGGATGTGCTTGGCGTGTCGATCGACGAGCTGTTCGGGAGGGGAGGAGGAAGGCCGGCTCTGGATCAGCTGCTTTCTGAGGAGCTTGACCGGGCGGAGCAGGATGAAAACGGGCTTATTCCTGACAGCGCTGAAGGCGAAAAAAGAAGAATGCAGGCCGCATGGCGGATCTGTCATCTGCTGGCCTGTGTCTATGCCCGCTGCAGCAACAGCAGCGAAGTTTCGCGGATGACCATCGAGGGAAGCGGGATGTGGGATGCATATACGCAGATTTCGGATGCAGGAGGTTTCCTTCAGGCAAAGCTGAACGAACCGCTGCGCTATTTTCTTCTGATGCCCCAGCCGGATTACGATTGCGGCGATCCGGCTTGCCCCCTGTTCGATCCGGCTTTTGAGGAGATGTTCCGTTTCCTCGGCCGGCCCAAGGTTCTTCGAGTGCTGATCTTTCTTGCGCAGCAGCACCCCGGCATGTTTATCGACGGCGATACGCTTATCGAAGAACTGGCAATCAGCGGGCCGGAGGCGGAGGAGATTATTGCCGGACTGCTGCATTTCCGGTTTATTTCCGAGGCGGAACTGAAGAGGGAAAAAGAAAACGAAAAAATATATCAGTATCAGCTGGGCTGCAATCTGGTATCGTTTCTGACCTTTTCGTATGTTCTGCTGAAACAGTCGAAAAATATGAATATCGGAATACAAAACCGGCAAACTCCGTTTTTCCGAAGCAGTAAGTGAGAAAAAGCGGAAAATAGGAAAAGAGATAGCGCTTCCGGACGCCCGTTTCTGTTCCGGCATTAACCGGAGGTTGATAATTTCTAAAGCTTTATTCCATTGAATTTTGGTTTCAGTATGTGCTACACTGGCTTTGCCGAAGAGAAGGGGAGAAAGATAACCGTGCAGGAATGCAGTGGCGAATGTATATTTTAATATAAATATTTATTAGAACTGTTCCGACGGAGCGGGAACCGGCCGGCGGTTTTGGGGATGTGGATATGCCGCCGGCAGTAGAGAGGATGTGGCAGCGGATTGTTTAGGAGTAACCATCGGTGTAAATGAAAAGAATGCGGTATTCATCAATATAGAATACATGAATAAGTGAAGATTAGTATATTGCAATCACTATATATTGTTGTATAATATATTCGGTAACAGAATATCAACGCAGGAGGATAGGGATGGAGAAAAAGAAAAAAGAAAGTGAAAAGCGTCTGAAGCGGAACAGGGCGCAGAAGGAAACTCAGGAGAATAAGGACCCGAACCAGAAAGAATATTCGGTGCCGGCCAATATGGCATACATTATGAAGGGAACCTTCGGGTTTCAGAAGCCGCTTATTGGTTTTATGCTGTTCTATGTGATTACCAGCGTGGCGGGAGCCTATCTGCCGACCTTTGCACTGAGCGCGGTGATGGCTTGCGTAACGGATGGTGCGGGGACGGAAGCGCTTCTGCGGACCGTACTTGTGTTTTTTGTTGTATGGGTTATATCGGACGGGATCCGGACGTTCTGTAATGCAAATGTGTGGTGGAGATTGATCGACGCGCGCATACAGTTTATGATGCTGCGTATCCGCAAAGTGCTGTATATGGATTATGAGTACATAGAATCCGCCAAAGTGATGGAGGTCTGCCAGAAGGCGATGCGCGCGACGGGCGGGAATACGAACGGCGTCGAAGGAATGATGCGCGCGTTTCTCAAGATGCTGGAAGTGCTGGCCAGCAGTATGACGGCAATTCTCATTGTCAGCCGCCTGTCGCCGTGGATTGTGGTGATGCTGCTTGGACTCGGCGTACTGATTTATTTTAATATGGATTATGCAAAGAAGCGCGACAAGAAAACCTGGGATGAACTTGCGCCGTACTGGCGGAAAACCTGGTATATGCAGCAGACAATGACAAATTTCGTTTTTGGAAAGGATATCCGCCTGTTTTCGATGAAGCGCTGGCTGCTCGGGAAATACGCAGGCCTGCACCGCTTTATCCATAAGCGGATGAAAGAGTCGAAAAACCGCTGGTTTACCTGCGCCGTGCGCAACAGCCTGCTGATATTGGTGCAGGAAGCGGCAGTTTACGCATATCTGATCTGGCGTGTACTCAAAACCGGGCTGCCGCTTGCGGATTTCATGCTGTATTTCGGCGCGGTGACAACCTTTTTCGGGGTAATGTTCGATGTCTTTAATAACCTGACCGATCTTAAGATGAGCTCGCGCGAGGTGAATGACTTCCGTACGTTCCTGGATTATCCGGAGCGCGGAAAGCAGGAAGATTCGAGAAAGCAGGAGGGGCCGGCGGCAAAGGGAGAAACGCTGCCGCGGCTTTCCGGGCAGAAGCGTTATGAGTTTATCTTCGAAAATGTTTCCTTCCGCTATCCGGAGTCGGAGCGGTATGCTCTGAAAAATCTGAATCTGACGCTGACGCCCGGCGAGCGGCTTGCCGTCGTCGGCCTGAACGGTGCGGGGAAATCGACCTTTATCAAGCTTCTGTGTGGCCTGTATATGCCAACGGAAGGCCGCATTCTGCTGAACGGTACGGATATCCGCCTCTTTGACAAGCGTGAATATTACGAGCTTTTTGCTCCGGTTTTTCAGAATGTGGAGCTGTTTGCATTCCCGATGGATGAGAACGTTTCCATGAGGGTTGCTCAGGAGACCGACACGGCGCTTGCCGAGCAGTATTTGCGGGAGGCAGGACTGGGAGAGAAGATTGACAGTCTGCCGAAAGGTGTTAAAACAGATCTGCTGAAGATTATCAGCGAGGACGGCGTGGAGCTTTCGGGAGGAGAGAGTCAGAAGCTGGCGCTCGCAAGAGCACTGTATAAAAATGCACCGATCGTCGTGCTTGATGAACCGACCTCCGCGCTTGACGCGCTGGCAGAGTACCGTATGTATCAGAATTTTGACCGGATGATCGGCGGAAAAACAGCGGTCTATATATCGCACCGTCTTTCCTCAACACGCTTCTGCGACCATGTCGCAATGTTTGCAGACGGCGAATTGAAGGAGTACGGCACGCACGAATCGCTGCTGGCGGCTGGCGGCGCGTACCGCGAAATGTTTGACGTGCAGTCGCAATACTACAGGGAGGAAGGTGCGGATTGTGAGCAGAACTGAGAAGAAAAAGAAGATACGCGTCCTGTTTCTGATACGGCGGTTTGCAGGCTATGCCTGGAAATGCAGCCCGATATATTTTGTTTACTATGTTCTGAGTCTCATTGTTAATGCGGGCGCGCCATTTGTCAACATTATTTTTCCGGCCCGTATTCTCGATGAGCTGACGGGGGAGCAGAGGCTTGAAAGGCTTGTTCTGTACACGGCACTGACTGCAGGAATGAATCTGCTCTGCAATCTTCTGAAGAATTTTGTGGACAGAGAGACGGGAAAATGCAAAGATAAATTTGAACGCTATGTTTCCCTGCTGGCTGCAGAAAAATGCATTGATATGGATTTTCAGCATACGGAAGACAAAAAGGTTCTGGAGCAGCTGGAGAAGGCAAAAACCGGCATGGAGTGGTATTCGGGCGGCATCGGAGGCATTATGGAGGCGTTCGGCGGATTTGTGACAAATTTCATTACCCTGCTCGGTGTCGTTGCGATCCTTGCAGCGGGAGTTCCGTGGCTGATTGTTGTCTACGCCGTTTCCGTCGTGTTTGATATGCTGCTGACAAAAGTTACCAACCGTGTTGAACTGAAAGCGTTTCGAGAGATGGCAAAGGTAAATCAGATTTTCAGCTATGTTTTCTGGGAGCTTCAGGATATCCGTTTTGGAAAAGATATCCGGCTGTACGGCGCGGAACCCCTGATGGAGCAAAAGGGCAGATATTATAATAACCAGATGGTGAAAGAGTGGAAAAAGCAGGGGATTTCCTGTCTGCCGTACAATGAATGCTCCGCTGTGCTTGGCGTCGCGCGGTATGCGGCGGCGATGCTGCTGATCGGCATGAAGGCTCTGAAGGGCCTGATCTCCATCGGTGATTTTATGATGTACTTTAATTCGGGCAGCACGCTGCGCAACAGCCTCTGGGGAATCACCTGGCAGGCACAGGAGCTGTATAAAAAGCTCTGCTATGCAAACGAGTTTATTGTTTTCATGGAATACCCGAACGCCGTCCGCCACGGAGAGAGGCTGCCGCAGACGGACAGGGAGCACACGATCGAATTCCGAAACGTCAGCTTTACGTATCCGGGCAGCAATATATCCGTGCTGAAAAATATCAGCGTGGTTCTGCATCCGGGCGAGCATGTTTCCATTGTGGGGCTGAACGGCGCGGGCAAAACCACCTTTATCAAGCTGCTCTGCCGGCTCTATGATCCGACGGAGGGGGAGATCCTGCTGGACGGCGTGGATATCCGGGATATCGTATATGAGGAATATGTTAAGCTTCTTGCCGTTGTCTTTCAGGATTTTCAGCTCTTTGCATTTACGGCGCGTGAGAATGTAACGCTGGAGGAAAGCTTCGCAAAGGCGGAGGATATGCGGAAAAATGAGGAGAAACTGGCAGAAGAATACAAAAAAGCAAAACTCCATTTCTGGGATACGGACTTTGCCGGCGAGAAAAAATCTTCTATTGAAAAAGAGGTGACCGGAGAAACAGCGGATCGGTTTGCTCAGGTGATCGAGCAGACCGGGCTGACGAAAACCATTTCCGATTTGAAATACGGGGCGGATACTTATATTATGAAGAGCTTTGACAACGAGGGCTGTGAAATGTCGGGCGGGCAGCAGCAGAAGCTGGCAATTGCCCGTGCCCTGTATAAGAATGCGCCGGTGGTGATTCTCGACGAGCCGACCGCGGCTCTGGACCCGATTGCCGAGTATGAAATTTACCGCCAGTTCCATTCGCTTGTCGGCGGCAGGACGGCAATCTATATTTCGCACCGCCTTTCCTCCTGCCAGTTCTGCGACATTATCTATGTGTTTGTGGACGGGGAGATCCGGGAGAGAGGAACCCACGAGGAGCTTGCGGGACTTGCAGACGGACACTACGCGAAGATGTTCGAGGCGCAGGCGCAGTATTACCGATAAATGCTTACATCTAAATTTTGATAACTTATCCAGGCTGAGCCGGGCATGCATGTATGCCCGGCTCAATCCCTTTTATGGAGGCGATGCGGCCCGAATTATCCTACTTAAGCACGCGGGCAAGCACGGAATCCTCTTCCACAACACGCTTCGCGGCCTCGCGGTATGCCTCCTCATGCAGATATGTGTGCCGGTGCGGCTTGATGGAAGGAGCCATTTCGATAGCGCAGATAAAATCTGATTTTTTCATGCCGAGCGATGCAGCGTGATCCCAGAAGCCCGTATCCGTCAGCACGGTATGGACGCGCTTCTGCCGGTGATCATGGACAATACTCATAATGTAGGTGGCCACGCCCACCTGTATGCCGTGCAGCTGCGGCTGCTCCAGGAGTTTGTCGAGGGCGTGCGAAATCAGATGCTCGCTGCCGCTGGTCGGAGCGCTGCTTCCCGCAATTTCGTTTGCGATGCCGCTCATGGCAAGCGAGTCGAGCAGTTCCTTCAGGAAAAGCTCGTCCTGAATGCTCTGATATGGTGTGCGGACAAAGCTGTTTACTGCCTTTTTTGCAATCATCACGGCAAAATCGTTCAGCTGTGAAAAGCCCTTTCCAGACTCAAACACCCAGTCGTAGATGGCGGTAATCTTGGATACCATGTCCCCGATTCCCGAATAGATGAATTTCTGCGGCGCGGTGCGTATTACCTCCGTGTCCACGATAATACCGCAGGCAAGTCTTGCCGGCACGGACGTCCGCCTTCCCTCTACAATAAGCGATGCACTGGCGCTGGAAAAACCGTCGCTGGAGCTGGAGGTCGGCACGCTGACAAACGGCAGATTTTTCAGAAAGGCTGCGTATTTTCCTGCATCAATTACCTTTCCGCCGCCGATGGAAATCACAGCCTGCGTCTGAGACGGCAGGGAAAAGGCCATGCCGATAATATCGTCGATGGCGATAGTGTCGATTTCGCAGTATTCGAGCACATGGATACCGGCCTGCTTCAGGGATTCCATCACCCGCCCCCCGAACAGGTCGATCAGGCCGTTTCCGAAATATATGACAACCTGCTGAAAGGAAGCCTCTTTCATATAGCTGCCGATGCTGTCAAGCGCGCCCTTCCCTATTTTCAGGATGGACGGGATTTCTATGCTGCTTGCGTTTTTCAATGGTTGATCCTCCTTGGATGTGATGAATGGTTTCTAATTAATTTCTGCATTTTAATCCTATCATATTATGGAATATTTTTCAACGGGAGAACCGGCAGGACATCACGGGCAGCATGGTGTGTCCGGCTTGCTTTTCGCTCATTGATATGATAGAATTAAATTATTCTGAAAACTGTAAGATTTAACAGAAAATTACTGAAAACAGGGGGACAGCAATGAACAGACATCGTTTATTTTCCTGCCTGCTGCTTCTTTTTCTGCTCGCGTCGTGCGGCAGAGAGAAGGAGGAGTTCGGGGAAGAATACATACCCGGCTTTGACGACAATCAAAGCGCCAGGAAAGGTATTGATATGGATGAAACAACTCTGTATATAAAGGAGTGGGAGCATCAGATCGTTTACTGTGCAGATGTTGAGACCGGCGATTTGTATCCGCTTTGTGCAAAACCGGACTGTGACCATAAAAATGTAAAGTGCAATGCACAAATACCGCTGAACCCCGGCTTGTGTTACTATCAGGATCGATTAATTGCATCGGACGGCGTGAAGGTGCGGTATCTGAGGCTGGACGGAAGCGGCTCGGAGGAAATCGGGAAGTTTGCGGATGCAGATTATACCGGAACGATGTGCGAATCCATAGTGCACCGGGGCTATGCCTATACCGGAAATACTCTGTTCGGGAACAATGAGGTGGCCGCGAAAATCATGAGACTTTCCATAGAAAGCGGCGAATCCGAAGTGGTTTTCGAGCTGTCCTGGCCGTACGGGGAAACGGGGATTGTCCAGGGCTTCGGGATTGGCAATCTGTGCGGGAACGGCAGCAAAGTCTATTTTACCGCGAATCATAAGGAAGGGGAGGAGATACGGACCGAAATATACTGCTTTGATACAAAGAATGGGAAAACCTCCCGGATTTATGAGGGGGCCTGGCAGTGGGCTACCTGCCTGAGGAACGGGAAATGGTACTGGCAGACAGAAACGGGAGTATATTGCTGGAATCCGGAGACCGAAGAGGAGCGCTGTCTTTATGCCTTTGCCGAATACCCTGGCTGGAAGGAATATATGGAAATTTATCAGGACGGATTTATTATCCGGGAATATGATCCGGTGGTGCTGCGTTTTTATGACTGGGAAGGGAATCCGGTTGCGCAGTTGGACTTTCCGGCAACAGAACCGATGCATTTTTCTGTGGAAGGAAATTTTGATTCGTACCTTGTCTGCAGATATTTGAAAGAGGATAAAAAAAATTACAGTTATGCCGTGATGGATACCGGCAGACTTGGCGAAGCGTCTCCGGAGTGGATGTTTTTTGAGTTTGAGGAATGAAACCTCAAATCCGGAGGCCGGGAAAGGGGAAGGCAGTGGAATTGAGATTTGAAGGGCTGACCAAGAGTTATAAGACGAAATATGCCCTTAAGGATTTTACGGTTACCCTGACGGAAGGAGTCTACGGGATCCTGGGACCGAACGGGGCGGGCAAAAGCACGCTGATGAACCTGCTGACCGACAATGTGCGGCGGACTTCGGGAAGCATTTATTTTAACGGGGAGGAAATATTGAAGCTTGGAGCCGCTTTCCGAAGGGAGATCGGCTACATGCCGCAGCAGCAGGGGATGTACGATGAATTCAGCGCAAACCGTTTCCTGCAGTATATTGCGGGCTTAAAGGGGCTGCCCCGGAAGAGAGCGGCAGAGGAAATAAGAGAGCTTCTTGAACTGGTAGGGCTTGCGGATTCATCGCACCGCAGGCTTGGTACTTTTTCCGGAGGGATGAGGCAGCGGGTGCTGCTGGCGCAGGCTCTGCTCGGAAACCCGTCGGTGCTGGTTCTGGATGAGCCGACGACAGGGCTGGATCCCGAGGAGAGAATCCGTATCCGCAACTATATTTCGGAGATTTCTGCAAACAAAATTGTTCTGCTTGCAACTCATGTCGTAAGCGATATCGAGGGAATTGCGTCGGAAGTGCTTCTGATGAAGCAGGGAACTCTCCTGAAGAAGGCTTCTCCGGCGGCGCTGATTGCGGGAATTTCCGGCAGAGTCGGAGAGGGCGCCGTAACAAGGGAGGGGCTTGCAGCGCTGCAAAAACAGTATAAAATTGGAAATATATTCCACAGCAAGGACGGTCTTCGTCTGCGGCTCGTGGCTGATAAGCTGCCGGAGGGTTTTTCACCGGTGGAGGATCATATCGGGCTTGAGGATGTGTATCTGTATTATCTGGAAAAGCTGTGAAAGCGGAGCGGACGGGACGGGGAGCCCTGACGGGCGGTTTGCCCGGGGCAAACCTGCGATATGCACGGGGTAAAAAGAATGGAATGGAAAAAGACATTTGGTTCGCCTCTGCTGCTGACGGCGATCGGTATTTTATTTTTAGCAAACGGGATATTGTTCTGGCAGGCTCAGAGGAAGGATAACCGGCAGGAGGTAGGCAAGTGTTACCTGGAACAGCTTGTGCAGTGCCTGGAGACATATCCGGACGGGGCGGGGCCTGATGAGTGCGGGGCACTTTTGACGCAGGTTTCGGCGCAAAATGAAAGGCTGGAGACGCTTCATTTTCTGGCTTCTTATGAGGAGGCCAGAAAGCAGGGGCAGAATACGGCTTATTATGAGCTGATGTATGACAGCTATGTAACGGATAAGGGAATCGCGCTGCCGGATACATTGCCGGATACAAGAATAACCCGGAGCAGAGTTCAGGCCAGCCGTATTCTGCTGGAGCAGATTACTTACCTGGCTGGTTATCCGGACACCATTTCCAGAATCCTGGAAAATGCAGAGCGGATGGGGAAAATTGACCGTTTTGCGGCGGATGGGTCGTTTTCAAAAAGGAATATTCAGCGGACAGCGAAGGATTTTGCGGAAATGTCAGGACTTGTTCCGAAGCTGGTGCCGGCACTTGGAATTTCGGCGTGGCTGGCGGAGGAGCGGACGGATTATTTTGTGCTTGCTGTTCTTCTGCTGATTGCCGCGGAATTTTTCAGGGAGCGGAAAAAGGGCTTATGGCATATCGTTCATGCCGGCGCCGCCGGGCGGTTTCCCCTTGCTTTGAGAAGAATCGGAGTGCTGACGGCCGGCGGGATTTTTCTGGTTCTGACTTTCTACGGTTCCACCCTGCTGCTCTCGTTCCGGATCTATGGGGAGGCCTCGCATCTGCACGGGATTTTTTCCGCGCCGGTTCAGTCTCTGCCGGAATTCGGGCAATGTGTTCTTTCCGTAACGGCGGGACAGTTTCTTTTGCTTCGCTTTCTGCTGAAGATGTCTGTACTGGCGGCGTTCGGCGTTTTATTTTACGCGGTAATGTCCGTATTTTCCTCGGCCGGCGGCGCAGTCATGGCGGCAGGGGCGGTGCTGGGCTTTGAATTCCTGGCTTACCGGTTTATCCCGGTGCAGAGCTACGCCAATGTGTTCAAATTTATTAATCTGTTCCCGCTGCTTTCCGGAACAAAGATTTTTACGGAATATCAGAATCTGAATCTGTTTGCTGCCCCGGTATCCTCGCTGACCGGTGCTTATGTCGGGCTGCTGATTTTGTTTTTGTGTGCTTCCGCGATTGGTATCCGCATCCATGTTCGGAAATTCCCGGTTTCGGGTGTATCCCTGTTTTCTGCCGCCGCAGACGGCTGGAAAAAAAAGTTGTCAGGCTGCTTCCGGCCGGCGGGGATACTGCGCACAGAGCTTTTTAAGCAGATGGTTTCAGGGCGGGGCCTGATTGTTCTTGTAATCTTTACCGCTGTCATGCTTCGGCTGCTTCCTTCCGGAGAAGTATTTTATTCCGCCGAGGACAATGCAATGCGCCGGTATTGCCTGGAGTTTGAGGGCGAGGTCACAAAAGAAACGCTTGCGTTTTTAGAGCTGCAGAGACAAAGGCTTGCAGACGGGGAACTTTCCCCGGAGAACGAAATACTTGCCTTGAGATTTGAAATATATATTCAGGAATTGCTTGATTATGAGGAAAAACACGGGACAAAGCTTTTTGTTGTAAATCCGTTTGGTTATCAGGCGTATTATTCTCCGGTGGAAAACACCGAAGATATCTGGAGCGGGAGGGCCTACGAGTCCAGAGTCCGGGCGCTGCTTTCAGCTGCCGCTGTTGTGCTGCTGACGGCCGGCATCCTGCCTCTGGAAAAGCAGAGAGGGCTGGAACCGCTGCTGCGTTCCATGAGGAAAGGACGTGCGGGTCTTTTTCGGGCGAAGCTGATCGCAGTGCTGATGAACTGTACTTATATCTGGCTGGCGGCTTACGGGCTGGAGTTTGCCGGAATGGTGCTTCAGTACGGTCTGCCGTGTCCGAATGCACCGATCCGGTCTTTGCCGGAGTTTCGGGAGGTTCCGTTTACCGGCACGATTGCGGGCTATCTGGTGATGCTGAATCTGCTGCGTCTGCTTGTTCTCTGCTGTATTGCGGCTTGTACGCTGGCTCTGACCTCATGGTTCAGGGAACTGCGCCATGCTGTTATATGCTCCGTGCTGCTTTTTGTCGTCCCGGCAGCGCTGCATTTTATTGAGGTGAAGAACCCGCTGGGAGCTCAGATATCAGCCTGGCTGCAGGCCAGATATGAATTTGGCGCACAGGGAAGGCCGGCGCTGTATATTATTCCCGCAGCGGCAGCTGCCGCTGCGGTTTGGGCCGCCTGGCAAAGCTGGGGGAGAACGCGGCAGGAGTGAGGGCGGACTGACTTATATATGGGAATGCCTTCCGTATGGGGGAATGCCGTCCAGGGCCGCGGGAAGACAATACTGGTGAGGAACGGGAGAAGAGACATGATTTGCCATGTTTATACCCGTGCATATCGCGAGCCCGCGTGTGATACTGCTTCCATAAGAAATTTGGATGTTTTCTTTCAAACTTTTTTCTATATCTCATCTTTACAGAAGTCGAATTTTATGGTATTGTAAAAACAGCGGTTTTTCATGAGTCAGCGTTTGTTATTTTTTTAACAATAACTGGCGCTTTCCGGTTTGCTTTGGGGTTCCGGTTCTTAACCGGAGCCGAAAAAGATACGGTTTTACACCGCAGCCGGTGTCCGTGCGCCGCCCGGAACCGGCTGACGATGCAAAGAAAGCGGCGCAGAAATGAGGGTTAAGTATGAGAGGTGTCGAGACAAGAATTCAGGAGATCCGCCACCGCATTTTCCGTGAGGTTGCAAGAATGGCGTACCACACGGAGTGGCAGGTGGACAAAAGGATTGAGGAGCTTCCTTACAAGATTATCCCGGGGGAAGTGGGAAATTTCAGAAACGATATTTTCCTGGAGCGCGCGATTGTCGGAGAGCGGCTGAGACTGGCGATGGGGCTCCCGAACCGGAGCGCTGCAGAGCATGCGCCGCTGTCGGACAATATTGAGGCGGCAGATCGCCCGGAAACCTATTACACGCCGCCGCTGATCAATATCATTAAATTTGCGTGCAACGGCTGCGCTGAGAAGCGCGTAATCGTCACGGAGGGCTGCCAGGGCTGTCTTGCGCATCCTTGCGAGGAGGTCTGCCCGAAGGATGCCATCAAGCTGGATCGCTACAACGGCCGTTCCCGTATTGATCAGGAAAAATGCATTAAATGCGGGCGCTGCGCGACTGCCTGCTCCTACAATGCGATTATTGTTCAGGAACGTCCGTGTGCGGCGGCCTGCGGCATGAACGCTATCCATTCCGACGAGAACGGAAAGGCGGATATTGATTATGAGAAATGCGTATCGTGCGGACAGTGCCTTGTAAACTGCCCGTTCGGCGCAATTGCGGATAAGTCCCAGATTTTCCAGACCATCCGCGCCATCCAGTCCGGCGATAGAGTGTACGCGGCGGTTGCGCCGGCCTTTGTCGGGCAGTTCGGCCCGAAGGTGACGCCGGGCAAGCTCCGTGCGGCGATGAAGCAGCTCGGCTTCCACGATGTTGTCGAGGTGGCAATCGGCGCCGATCTCTGTGCAACCCAAGAGGCGGAGGATTTCCTTCAGGAAGTTCCGGAGAAGCTGCCGTTTATGGCAACCTCCTGCTGTCCGGCCTGGTCGATGATGGCGAAGAAGCTCTATCCGGATCATGCGAACTGCATTTCGATGGCGCTGACACCGATGACGCTGACCGCACGCTATATCAAAAAGAACGACCCGGATGCCAAGGTAGTATTTATCGGGCCGTGCGCGGCAAAGAAGCTCGAGGCAATGCGCCGCACCGTCCGCAGCGAGGTCGATTTTGTGCTGACCTTCGAGGAGATGACGGGTATTTTCGACGCAAAGCATGTTGATCTGGAGACGGTTGCAGAGGATCCGAACGGCGTGGACAATGTATCGGCAGACGGCCGCAATTTCGCGGTTGCCGGCGGTGTGGCGCAGTCGGTAGTCGATGTGATCAAGAGCAAGTATCCGGATCGGGAGGTCAAGGTGGCGAATGCCGAGAGTCTTCAGGATTGCCGCAAGCTGCTCGCGGCAGCAGTTGCCGGAAAATACAACGGTTATCTGCTTGAGGGTATGGCCTGCCCTGGCGGGTGCATCGCCGGAGCCGGCACAATGCAGCCGATCGCAAAGTCGAAGGTGGCTGTCAACCTGTACGCAAAGCAGGCGAATCATGTGAACTGCAATGAGACGGAGCAGGTAAGTGAGCTGGACAAACTGATTTACTAAATAAAGCTGTTTTACTGGGATGAGAAGCCGGCGGCGAAGGACTTAACGGTCTTTTGCCGCCGGCTGATATTTTATTGCAAAAGCGGCGAGTTCAATAACAAGAAAATCGCAGATGCCGTAGGAGGCTGCGGGCGAACGTTTCCCTATGCTGATAGAACACGTTTTTGCGGACTATTCATAATATGTCCGCTCCAAAAAATCCTTCACAACGCGTTGTATGGATTTTTGAAGCAATTCTCCTAAAAGCTGCCGGCCCCGCTCCGCGTCCTCCAGCTGAGCGGTTTTGCATTGACATGGGCGGTTGGTCCAGGCGCTGCCGAATTTCATAAAGGAGGTTACCTTCGTCTGAGTTTTTGCACGGTGGATCAAGGCGTTATATTCTATGCAGGAGAGGGTCTTCGGAGTGTTGACATAATCTTCCCAGCGCATTGTCTGTGAAACAATTTCCAAGCGCGGGAGCAGACGGGAAAGTTCCTGTTCCGCCTGCGCTCTGTATTCTCCGCAGCTGATCAGCCGAATTTGAGGTTCATCAGATAAAAAATAACCGTGATCTGCATGACAATCATCAGCGGGAGCCCGACGGTAAAGTAATTTTTTCTCGTTTTATGCCGGAACAGATACATTGCCAGAAGTCCGCCTGCTGCACCGCCCGCGAAGGAGAGCCCGAGCAGGAAGGAAATCCGGATTCGAAACCGGCCTGCAGCGGCGTTGAATTTGTCAATGCCGAACGAGGCAAAGGCGGCAATATTAATTGCTGCCAGATAAATTGCAAATGGCCTTCTGTTCTTGAAAAATTCCATAAAATCCAAGGAAATATCCTCGCGGTGCAGCCCCTTGAGCATGAACAGCAGGATAATCTGTATCACAAAAAGGCAGCTTACAAAAACTCTTTCCATCATATTTTCTTTTCTGGCTTTCCGGTCAAAAACAAGAATCGCAGCCAGTATCCCCGGCGTGCCGCCGAGCAGTGCGGAAATTGTAACCCACGGGCTTATCCGCCCGTTCTTCCTGCCGGAACGGGAGTTTATTGCAGAAATTGCAAACCCGGCGATATTGACTGCGGTAAGATAATAATCCAGGCTGCTTATGCTCATGATTTCCGTTCCTTTGCTCCGTTCTTTTTTCCGCAGATCCACTGATCAGCGTATGCCAGCACGCCGGGCAGAATAAAGACAATCAGCACGGTTGCGCAGAATGCCCCTTTTGCGATCGTGAGGCAGATCTCGCCGATGGCCGGGTTGGAAAACACAAAGCCCAGAATGCCCGTTACCGTAATTACGATCAGCGAGGAGGTCAGGATTGTGTGCATGGAGCCGTCGTAGGCGCTGCGTATCGCTTCCCGGATATCCATAGTCTGCCTGCAGGATTTGTAATACGTGGTAAACAGAATTCCGTAATCTATCGTTGCGCCCATAAGGATGCACTGCACAATCAGCAGAGCGAGATAATACATCCCGCCTCCGCCTGCGCCGATGATTGTCATGGTCGCAAATACGCCGCACTGTACAACGAGCACAAGGATCAGCGGAATGATCAGAGAACGGAAGGTAACGGCGACCACAAGGAAAATTGCTGCGGCCGTAATGGCAGTGATTTTATTCATTTCCCCGCGGAAGCTTAGGGACATTTCATAGCCCATAACGGAATTGCCGATCAGATAGCTTTCTCCGGTCAGCTCCCGGCGTAACCGTGCGGAAAGCTCTTCAAGAAAGGCTCTGGTTTCGTCGGAATCCTCGGGGAAGGCGGTATCCAGGATCAGCCGCCCGTAATGTTCTCCCTGCAGCTGCGCCGCGCCTTCGGTCAGCTGCTGCTTTGCAGCAGCTATACTTTCTGCCGCACCGCCGCCGAGCCAGGCGGAAAAACGGCGGTCGTTCATCAGATTATCCGAGATATGACCGAGCAGTTCCGGGAGTGTCATGGTCCAGGACGGATCAGAGCTGTTCTGCGCGTAATAGCAGAGATAGAGGAGCTGCGAGGTATTTTCGTCCAGCTGCGCCGACATTGCTCCGAATGCCCGGGCGAATTCTGCGGCGGATAACTCCGCCCCCGCCATGCCCATAAGCTGCTGCGCGGCCGCCAGCTGCTGTGCGGCTGCCGGGTCAAGCATTGCAGCATATTCGGGCTGTGCAAGGACGCTGGCCATGAAATCCGCGAAAGCCTTCATACTCATCGTCTCTGCTCCCGACAGCTGCATAAGCTGCGAGACAATCCCGCTGTCAAGCCCGAATGCGGCGGCAAGCTCCGGCGCGCTCATCGGCGCGGAAATTACGGCCGGATCGGTGAACCGGGCCAGAGAATCCAGCTGCGCTGCTGTGTTTTCATCCAGCATGCCCAGAAGCTGCCCGTTTTCCGCCATGGTACGCAGGAACGCGAGAAGACCGGTAAGCGGAATTTTTCCGTCGGGCTGCCCGGCGTGATAATCGTAGTAGATCAGGCGAAGGGCGGAGGCGTCCAGGGGCAGCCCGGCGCCCATGCCGCTGATGGCTTGTGCAAGGGCATCCGCAGTATATTTGACGCCGAGCGTGTTATAATAGCCTGTGACGCTGACAATCTTCCCGTTTTTTTCAAGGTCGGCTGCGATTCCGGCGACCGCTTCGCTGTCTTCCGTGCGGTACAGCAGAACTATAGAATTGCTCGGCTGAAATATTTTATCCACCTCATTGTTTGCGGCAAGCGAATACGAGATCCCGGTATTCCCCTTAAGAAGCGAAAAGCCGATAAAAAGCACGAAAAACAGCGCCGGGAAAGCGTGACGGAAGCGCCGGGTAAGCTCCGCATAGCCGCCCATCGGAATATGCAGCGCTTTTTTTCTCAGACGGACGGTAATTTTGTCCGACATCAGAATGAGTGCGGGCAGAACCGTAAAAATGCAGATCAGGCTGATCAGTACGCTTTTTGCCAGCACAATGCCGAGATCCGCACCGATTCTAAAGCGCATAAATACCAGCGCAAGCAGTCCGACAAAGGTGGTGAGAGAGCTTCCTGCAATGGCCGAAAATGAGTTGGCAACGGCGTTTTTCATCGCGGAAGGATTGTCTGCGGCGCGTTCCTTTTCCTGTGTGTAGCGGTTCATAAGAATAATGGAATAATCCATGGAAAGAGCAAGCTGCAGCACGGCTGCAATGGAATGCGTCGTTTCGGAAACGCTTGGGAGCAGGGCGTTTGTCCCCATGTTGATCAGGATGGCGACGGCGATGTCCGCCAGAAAAATCACAGGTTCAAACCAGGAGTTCGACATTATAAACAGTACGATCGTAAGCAATATAAATGCGAGCGCGATAATAAACGGGGACAGCACCGGCACATTGGCATCGTTGATGGTGCCGCTGGTATAAATTTCATAATCATCGGCATAGCGCGCTTTTACTGCGTCAAACAGAGCCGTGCATTCGTCCGACCGGCTGTCGAAGGGCATGGTGATCACGTAGAGGGTGTATTCGTCCCGGTTGTAAGCCGGACTGTCCGCCTCCCAGACGGCACTGCCGACATTCGGAAGAGAGGCGAGGAAATCGCGGATTTCCGGCTTTTCCGCTTCTTCAAGGCCGCGGAACATCAGGCGCAGCGTTCCGGTTCCGACGGCGCCGAATTCCTGTTCCATCAGCTTCATGCCCTGGCTCATGGCCGAATCCTCCGGGAGATATTCTGTCATATCATAGTTGACATGAACTTTTCCCATAAAAAAGGCTGACAGGAGTGCAAGAGCAAGGAATACGGGTAGAATAACATATCTTCTTTTCACAAGAAAATCTGCAAGCTTTTTCATGATAACCTCCCTGCCGGGAGCAGCGGCTCCCTTAGTCTCTTGACATTATGTTCATAATCCATCATAATATACAAAATGAGATTTTACAACCGACTGTTGATTATCTTGCGGATGAATATGCAACATATATTGAAAAAGTGTTGAATTATATGCCGCTGAGAGAAAAATTAACAAAAAGGCTGCGGCGGGAGCGGTTTCTTTCATTATCATATACCGGACAGAAAAAAGATGCTTGCCGGGAGGGGGCGGAGGAGGAAGGCCGAAGCGCCTGAGCCGGGATGTTAACCTGGCGGATGATGCTTATTGAGAGGAGGGCGGGGAATGAAGGAGGATCAGAGAGTACGTTTGAGCAGGCAGCTGCTTCGCAGTGCGCTGATTGTACTGCTCAAAGAAAAAAATATCAACAAAATCTCGGTTCGCGAGATTTGTGATGCGGCGGAGATTAACCGGACGACGTTTTATAAACATTACGGCAATCCATACGATCTGCTGGAGGATATCGAGAACAGCCTGCTGGAGGAGCTGTCATCAAAAATCTGCCCGGGTTCGAAAAACTGCATGGCACAGATATTAAAGATTATTGACCAGAAAACCGAGGTGTACCGCCTGCTGGCAAATAACAATGTCGATCCGCTTTTTCCTCAGAAGCTGCTTAATCTTCCCGCCGTCCGGGAAAGCCTGAGCAATATCACGGCGCAGCGGGAGTCGGGAGATTACGGCGGGTATGTTTACGAATTTCTGACCTGGGGCGGATACAGCGTGATCCGCCGCTGGCTCAACAAGGAAAAACGGGAATCTCCGGAGGAGATGGCCGAGTATATCCAGAGACTGTTCGGACATATTGAAAATATGTAAGACAGAAGGAGGGCTGTGCATGCATTGCGGATGTTTCGCAGGCTTGCCGTGTAAAGAGAGAAAAACGTCTGCCTGCAGATGCGCGGGTAAGAAAACCTTAAGATTTGCGCAGCTGCAGGCAATTTATTGAATTCTTTAAAGCGCGCGTTACTTACGGTGATACGCAAAAGCCGAAAATAGTATTCTGCTCCGGAATGCAATACATTTATTCTTTGTCATGGGCAAACGGCTGAAATTTGAAAAACCGCGTATCAGTAAAGTAAACGATATTAACCATTTCGCCGTCCTCATAATTGGCAAGGAGAAAAACCCCTTTTTCCGGCTCATATCTCTGAACAATACGGGCAGCTCCCGAGAGGGTATTGATCTGCGGGAAATCCGTCCGGAAATATTTCTCGTCGAAGCGGCCTTCTTCAACTATGCCGCCGCGGCTGCGGTAAATAAATATGCGTTCGGCTCCATCGTTGTATCGGCAATTGCAGATCAGTTCGGTAATGCCATCGTTGTCGAGGTCGACAAGGCAGGCGTCGGGCTGCTCATTGTCGGAGCTGAATGCCTCCGCGACGCACCGGCTGTTGTTCTCTGTACCAGTATAATAGTGCCACAGGAACAGCCAGGGCGACAGCTCCTCCATTTCGATACGAAGGTTATCAAAACCAAGGAAATTGGAGTAATCACCCAAAAAAGGATTTTTCGATTCTATATCGTCCCGGAAGAAAAAGTATTCGGAATCGTTGTCTTCCGGAGCGGCAGGCAGTATGGAATCGATACCGCCCGACCCAGACTGCTGTCCGGAGCCTGCACTGTCAGGAACTGAGGGCAGTCCGGAACCGGTTTCGTCCGAATCAGATAACAGTCCGGAGCCTGTATCGTCGGGAGCGGAGGGCAGTCCAGTACTGTCCGAATCGGATAATTGTTCGAAATCTGTACCATTATCAACCCTGAGAATTCGCTTTAGAAGCGTCTTAAGCCGCTCGGGCGTGTTTTTCTGAGCAGATAATTTATAAAACACACCATCAAATTCGAATGTGGCGAAATATTTATATTCGGAGCTTTCTGGCAATTTTCTGCGGAACAGGCGTACCGTGGTATCGCCGTACTGCAGAGTTTCCAGAAGTTCGGAGGAGGGATCGGATTCTGCAGAGCCGTCAAACAGACAGAATAAATTTACTGAAGAATCCTCGTACTCTACCGAAACGGAAAGACTCTTCCAGGTGGATGGCTCGGAAACATCGCCGTCCTCCGCATATTTCAACAGGATTTCAGAAATTCTGGTGCCTGGAGGAGCAAGCCTGGCAGCAAGAAGTGTGCCGTCATATATGGAGGTATACTCGGCCAGCTTTTGATTTCCGGAAAATTCGTCTTTGTGTGGAACGACTGGTTTTTTAAAATATGCGCGGCAAAGAAAAACAATGGCAAAGACAGCGCACAGAACGACAGCAAGCCGCAAGGCGGCTGCGGTCGTTCTGCGACTTTTTTCCCTTGGGGTGTTTTGTGGTAATTGATCCGCGGCCTCGATATAAACCGGATCGACCAGCTCCATTTTTTCTAAAAATTCGGTGCCTCTCACAGGATATATCCCTCCTTTTCCAGATATTTCTGAAGCTGTTTTCGGGTGCGGCAGAGTGTGGTTTTTACCTTGCTCTGGGAAAGAGAAAAACGTATGGAAATATCAGTGATGGAATCAAAATACCAGTAGCGACGTAGAAATATATTGCGCTTTTCCTCGCTGAGTGTTCCGAGAAAGCCGTTGACAGCTTCGCTGAAAAGCCTGGATTCGAGCCGGCATTCCGCATTGCTGGGGGAAGGGATGCACTGCTCCATTTCAAAGCTCAGCTCGCAGAACAGCGCGCTGCGTTTCAGGCGGTTTCGACTGCGGCAGCAGTTCAGTGCGATATGCCGGGTGATCCGTGCTAGAAAGGCATAGAGATAGCTGCGGGGTTCATGCGGCGGAATGGAATTCCAGGCCTCCAGATAGGTATCGTTCTCGCATTCCTCGGCGGTCTGCCAATCCGCCGTAATACCGAATGCCAGCGCACGTAACCGGCGTCCGTATTTTTGGACGGTTTCTGTGATTGCTGATTCGTTTCGGAGCAGGTAAAGCTCCACTATTTTTTCACTTTCCAACCTTTTTTCTCCTTTCCCGTGCCCTGGAGACTGCCTTTACAGAAGTCGTTTCGTCTGCAGAAAATCCCGTGCCTGCGGAGTTCCCGCTGTCCTGGAACGCCCGGATGCAGTGCCTGGCCGATGCCCCCGCATCAACGGGATGCATCCTGATAAGCACCGTCCGGGGCGGGACGGTTACAGCCTTTTAAAAAATTTTTAGCAAAGAAAAGAAAAAACGCCGTTCCGCAGTACAGCCGGCAGCAATCCGGTTGGGGAAATGTCTGCCAGGTATCTGCACTGCGGGACGGCGTTCTGCCGGCCGGCTGTTTCGATGAGCCTTTAATATTCCATTGCTTTTTCTTCGCCCCTCATAACGCGGAGGCCGCCCTGTGCGAGCGCGAGCAGCTCGTCCTCGCCCGGATATACGGTAAACGGAGCGATAAAACCGGCGCGCTTCTGCAGCTCGCTCACAACATATTTATCATAAGCGATGCCGCCGGTCACAATAATCTGATCCACGCGGCCCTCCAGCACGCAGGCCATCGAGCCGATATCCTTGGAAATCTGGAGAAGGAAAGCTTCACGCAGGGCGATTGCTTTTTCGTCGCCCTCGTCCACCATTTTTTCCACATTGCGCATGTCGTTTGTACCGAGATATGCGTTGAAGCCGCCGTTTCCGACAAGTTTTTTGTAGATTTCCTTTTCGGTATATTTCCCTGAAAAGCACATTTTAACAAGTGCGCCCGAAGGAACCGCGCCTGCGCGCTCCGGCGAAAATGCGCCATCGCCGTCAAGGGCGTTGAACACGTCGACAACTTTGCCGCCCACATGCGCGCCGACCGAAACTCCGCCGCCCAGATGAACAACGATCAGGCGGAGCGTATCATAAGCGCGTCCGCTTTCCTTTGCATAGCGCTTCGCGACTGCTTTCTGGTTCAGAGCGTGAAAAATGCTGATGCGCGGAAGCTCCGGCACACCGGAATATCTGGCGGCAGGCATCAGCTCGTCTACCACAACCGGATCGACGATGTAGGAAGGAACGCCGATCGAATCCGCGATTTCCCTTGCCAGGATGCCGCCGAGATTGGAGGCATGCTCGCCCTGCACGCCCTTGTGCAGATCGTCAAGCAGCGCGTCGCTGACCGCGTAGGTTCCGGATACAATCGGCTTCAGCAGGCCGCCGCGGCCTACGACAACGTTGAGAGAACGGATATCGAACGATTTTTCCTTCAGCAGGGAAATGATGATATTTTTCCGGAAATCCTTCTGGTCTACGATAGAGGCGTATTTTGCGATTTCCTCCGTCGGATGGCGCAGTGTTTCTTCAAACAGCAGGGTCTCATCCTCGAAAACACCGATTTTGGTGGAGGTGGAACCCGGGTTGATAATCAGGCTTTTGATGGACATGTTTTTCCTCCTGTGGATACGATCCTTATTTTTTTTTGTGATAACGGCCTCCGCGGCCTCTGAAGCGAAATCGGCGGCGAGGTCGATAAGCGTGTCAAAGAAAATCATTTTCCTGTTCCTTTATTGCCGTGTGCCTCAGGCGGGCCTGCAGCACACAGGATGTAAGCAGAACGTCTTTCAATCTTCCGATTTTTTCTGCAGCTCCTCCGCGACAATGGCGGCGAGAGCGATGGAATTTACCTTGGTCTCAAAGGTGTCGGAGCGGCTTGTCAGGATAACCGGAGCCTTCGTGCCGGTCAGAAGACAGCCGTTTTTGCACTCGGTAAGATGAACGAGCGCCTTGTATACGAGATTGCCTGCGTGAATGTCAGGAAAGAGCAGGACGTCCGCGTCGCCGACAATTTTTCTGTCCTCGGCTGCTTTGTGCTTTGCCGCTTCCGCGTCGATGGCGAGGTCGAGGGAGAGAGGGCCGTCCACGATACAGTTTTTGATCTCGCCCTCCTGGTTGAGGCGGGTCAGCTCTGCAGCGTCAACCGTGGCCTGCATTTTCGGGTTGACTACTTCAACCGCGGCGAGCGGTGCAACCTTCGGGCAGGCGATGCCGCATGCTCTGGCTACCTGCACGGTATGCTCGATAATGGCTATTTTGTCCTCCAGCGTCGGGTAAGGGATGAAAGCAACATCCGAGAGGAAAAGCAGATGGTCGATGCCCTTCAGCTCGAACACGGCAACATGGGAGAGCGGCTTGCCGGTGCGAAGCCCGACCTCCTTATCCAGTACGCTTTTCAGAAAGCTTTTCGTGTCGATAAGCCCTTTCATGTACATGTCCGCCTTGCCGCTATGTACAAGACCTACCGCAGTGTGAGCGGCCTCCTGCACATCCTTGACGTCGATAACCTCATAGTCGCTGAGATCCATATGAATCTCGGCTGCGATTTCCCGGATCTTATCCGCATCGCCTACAAGAATGGCATCCGCAATCCCTTTTTCTCTTGCGGCCTTGACCGCTTCCAGAACAGGCGCGTCCTGTGCAACGGCGACCGAAACCTTCTTCTTGGCGCCGACCTTGGAAATCAGTTCATCAAATCCTTTGCTCATAGTTAGCCTCCATGAATTGTTTTGCGTTAGTGCTTGATCTTTATTTGTTAAAATAATAACACTATCCGGCTGAAATTGCAACGAGAGAATGCGGCGTTTCGGGGTGTTTCATATTTACAGAATTTTAATGCTTTTTTAATTGACTTTCCAGTAGTTTCGTTCCATATTATTTCTATTAGTTTTTCAGGTCCGAGGGCTCTGTTTTCCGGAGAGCGGGCGAACGATGTGTTCTGCCGGGTACATACTCTGCCGCGCCGGAATGGCATTTCCGGTGTGCGGTTTATGTGCGGCATTTTTGTACCGGAAAATACGGAAAGTGCCGCGCGTACTTCCGGGAACAGGAATGTCTGTCGGCATCTGCGGATGCGAGGCAGCTCCGAGGATCTTAAAGAAAGCGGGAGGTGTGGGCATGCTGGAATTAAAGGATATTAGGAAAACCTACCATGTGGGGGATATTGAAACAAAAGCGCTGGACGGCATCAGCGTGGCATTCCGGGAACGGGAATTCGTTGCCATTCTGGGAACGAGTGGTTCGGGAAAAACAACCTGCCTTAACATTATCGGCGGGCTGGATCAGTATGATTCCGGAGATCTCCGGATCAAGGGAAAGAGCACCCGGGATTTCAGGGACAGTGACTGGGATGCGTACCGGAACAATTCGATCGGCTTTGTGTTTCAGAGCTATAATCTGATCGCTCATCTGAGCATTGTCGCAAACGTGGAGCTCGGCATGACTCTCTCCGGGGTATCGCGCGAGGAAAAGCACCGAAAGGCGCTCGAGGCGCTGGAGAAGGTGGGGCTGAAGGAGCATCTTCACAAAAAGCCGAACCAGCTCTCCGGCGGGCAGATGCAGCGCGTGGCCATCGCCCGCGCACTGGCGAATGATCCGGAGATCCTGCTCTGCGACGAGCCGACCGGCGCGCTTGACAGCACAACCAGTATTCAGATTATGGATCTTATCAAGGAGGTTGCGAAGGATAAGCTTGTGATTATGGTAACGCATAATCCGGAGCTTGCAGATCAGTACGCCGACCGTATTATCCGTTTTTCGGACGGGAAAATCATCGACGACAGTCATCCGCACGCGGAGCGGCCGAAGGAGGATCAGTTCCGTCTGAAAAAGACGAGCATGAAGCTGCGCACAGCACTGCACCTGTCATTCAACAATCTGTACACGAAGAAGGGGAGAACTTTCCTGACCGCGTTTGCTTCCAGCATCGGCATTATCGGCATTGCGGTGATTCTCAGTCTTTCGACCGGCTTTCAGGCCGAGATCAACGATTTCCAGGCGGGCGCAATGGCGGAATTCCCGGTGATCATCAGCCAGGCCACGCAGGAGGTCAATATGGAGGAGTACATGCAGGAATCCGAAATATGGCATGACCGCGTGACAGGCACGGGTGAGTATGCGGATACGAAAGGCGTGCAGCTTGTGGATTCCTCCGCTGCCATAAAGCGGCATACCAACAAGCTGGAGGGAGAATTCGCGGATTATCTGGGAAAGATATCGCCGGATATCTGCGGGAGCATCGGTTATGTACGCATCGCCAATATGAATCTGGTGCGGAAGACGGAGGACGGCTATGTTCCGGTCAGCTTTGCAGGTCCGATGATGTCCGGAAAAATGTCAGGCATGACCTCGACGAGCAGCATGGGGCTTTCCTGCTACCCGGATTCGCTCAGAGGAGAGGGCTACCTGGAAAAGAATTATGAGCTGCTGGCGGGCAGCTATCCGGCGTCCGAAACCGATGTTGTGCTTGTGATCAACACGAGAAACGAGCTGGAAAAATCCATGATTGAGCAGCTCGGATTCCGGCTTGAAGAGGGGCAGACCGAGGTACTGTTCGATGAAATTGTCGGTACATCATTTCGTGTAATTGATAATAATGATTTTTATGTTACAACACAGTACGGTACGTTTCTGCCTGGCACGGATTATGAGGCGATGTACCGTTCGGAGGCGGGCTTTGACGTCAGGATTGCAGGGATAGTACGGGCGAAAAAGGGCACCTCCATGTCGATGCTGGCGGCGGGAATCGCATACAGCGACGCGCTGACCAAGCGGATTATTGATGCCGGCATCAAGTCTGACATTGTGAAGGCGCAGCAGGCCTCCGATATCAATATTATGACGATGCAGGAATTCAACGAGGGCGAGAAGGAGCAGTTTATCGCGTATCTCGGCGGCAGCTCCGTTCCTTACATGGTGCTGCTTTTTCCGAGCAGCTTCGAGGCAAAGGATGCGGTGGTTGCTTATCTGGATGCCTACAATGAGGGAAGGGCGGAGGAAGACGTCGTTACCTACACGGATCTTGCAGGAACGATGTCCAGCATGACAAGCGGTATTATGGACGGCATTACGATTGTACTTGTCGCCTTCGCTGCGATTTCTCTTGTGGTCAGCATGATTATGATCTGCATTATCACTTACACAAGCGTGATCGAGCGGACGAAGGAGATCGGTATTCTGAAGGCGCTGGGAGCGAGGAAAAAAGACATTACGCGCGTGTTTGACGCGGAGACAATGATACTCGGAGTATTCTCGGGACTGCTCGGCGTGTTTATCGCCTGGCTCTGTACTTTCCCGATCAACAGTGTTATCAACCGGTTTGCAGGACTTACGGGGGCATCGCACCTTCAGCTGAAGCACGCTCTGATTCTCGTGATCATCAGCACTGTTCTGACGGTGCTCGGCGGGCATATCCCGGCCAAGATGGCGTCGAAGAAGGATGCGGTCGAGGCTCTGCGCGCGGAGTAGCATGCGGCTGGGGCTCTGCGGACGGAGCGGCAGGGAAACGGTCTGTGCCGGAGCGGTGTTTGTTCCAGATAGAATTGCATTTAACCCTTGACTAATTCGTTAGCAATGCAAACCCGCTGAAATACCGGTGTCCCGGCATTTTGTGTCGCTAATTTGTCGCTAACCGGATTTGTCAGAAAATAACGGAAGACGATTCCGACAAACGAAAACCGCTGTCTCAGAAAAATGCTCTGGACGCTGCGACAACATGACAGGAAGCAGATCTGCTGCCGCCTGAAGCACAGGGATGGCGCAATTCTGAGCTCACCCAGATTTTACCGTCCTCCTGCAACTGTAGTTCCTGCCGGCAGCAATATGTTCTTCGGCGGAATTGGTTCCTCTTTTGCAGGGCCGGCTTCCTGGATTTCCCGTCCGCGTTCCTGATGGAATAGCCCGGTACAGCTTATCCTTCCGATGCTTCTGTTTTCCGTCCGGCTGTTCCTCTGGCAGCTGCACTGCGCTTTTCATAGCTCAATAACGCTTCGCGCTCCGTGGCGCTGGTCCATGTTTCACGGAAGCGCTGCGCGCTGGTTCCCCGGATTGCCCTGCCGTACAGCATGGAATCCTCCAGGAATGGCAGCAGGCGGCGCCGGACGGAAGGATGCTGCAGTGAATGAAGCGCCCGCCGCTCCTCATACTGTACGGCCTCCGGTGTCAGGCCGGACTGCTGTCCGATCTGCCGCAGGGTCATGCCTGCCTGATAATGCCGGCGCAGAATGGCAGGCTGTTTTCCCGGCAGACGATCTACCAGCGGCCACAGCACCGCGCGGAGCTGATCGCGCTGCACCCGCTCCAGCACTTCGGTTTCCGGCTCCTCCTTCGAAGCCAGCGCATCGCCCAGCAAAACCCCTTCGGATTCCTCCCCGCTGCAAACCGGGCTGTCGAGGCTTGCCACTGCCGCCATGGAAGCATCCGAAGCAATCCTTCTGATCTGCTCCGGAGACAGCCCCAACAGCGCGGCAGCCTCCGCTTCCGAAGGCTCTCTGCCGTACCGCATATCAAACGTGCGGCAGAGACGCTTGTATTTCTGTACGGCGGCTTCCCGGCCGGCCGACTGCCGGAGAACCCGGCCGCTGGTCTGGAGGTAACGCTGCATCCGTCCGTGAAGATGGTATGCCGCATAGGTCAGGAAGGCCGTGCCCCGCGTTTCCTCGTATCCTTCCACGGCGTCGCAGAGGGCAAGGTATCCTTCCTGTTCCAGATCTTCCAGCTCGCCGCTGTGACGATATTTCCAAGCTACTGCATGAATAAAATCTTTTATCTGCTCATAGAGCTCCGCCATGTTCTGCGCGGGACTTTCGCCGGCCTGGATGCGAAGCACCAGCTGCTCGTTTGTCATGGGATTGCCGCCTTTCTCTGCCGGCAGCAGACCCGCCGGCGGTTTTCTTCCAGTGTTTCACAGGTTCCTGGGGCTGTCAAGGAAAATCGGAGGATTTCCGGGGCGGAGGCAGGGAGGACGCCTCCGGAAGAGCCGGAAAACGGGAAAAAGCCCCGTCAAAGAGACAGGGCTTTTTAAGGTGTCGGAAATGTCGGATACCGGGCAGGTGCAGAGCCGGTCAGCGGCACGGCGGCGTTTTCTTCCGCCGGCGCCGGGCGCGCTCCGCACGGATGCCTTCTATCATTTCCAGCATGTAACGATACAGGACAGCACGGCGCACAACCTCAGCAAGCTCCCTTGTATGGCCGTCCATTCCCTGCGCTTTTTTGTGCAACGCCTCCTTTCCTCTTTACCCTGATAACCATTCTAAGAGGTTCCGGCTCATTCCCGGCGTATTCCTCTACGGCTGCACTGTAACCGCCTTAACACCCTTCTCCGCGTGTACAAGCGCCATATCCCCGGCAGATACCTGTCCAATGAGAAGGCCGGGCAGCTCCCACGAATACAGCTTATCGCCGGGCTTGTGGGACGCCCTGACAATCTGCCGCCCGCCAGACTTGACTGGAACACACTGGATACCGTGCACCTTTGCCAGTAAATAGCTTGTGTAACCGTCTATCAGGTTGCCTTGGCTGTCAAGGATGATCTGCGACTGGAAAGTCCCGGTTTCATCGAAATACTGTTCCTTCTCCTGCATCTTCTCCGGCTTCGGCTCATGCGCCGCAAAGCAAGGATAAATTTTTATTTCATCAATTTTCATTTGCCTGCCCCCTTCTTTTCTCCCTTACTCTCTATATGGTCTAAATTATCCGCTATTCGCTCCAAATGGACTTGTACGCCATGAAGCGCACTTCTCATAGCAGAGGGTGTTAATGTGTCCGTTTCGTTATTGTCTAACTGATTTCCAAGTCCGGCTATTATCATTGACACGCCGATAATCTCTGCTGATATACAGAACAAATCTATATCTTTTCGCATCATATAGCACCGCCTTTCGCTACTGCGATACCACGCATGAAGCCCTGTTCAAAACCGAATTTTTCAGCATAGTTATAGCTGCCATACATATTATTTTCGATTTCCAAATACTCCTTATTGGTTATTTTGGCACGAACAATTTTCAATGCTTCACTGACAAGCCCCGACATTGGAACATCCATAAAACTCATTGCTTCATACTCATTCTGCATCAACTCTTTTAAGCCGGTAGTTTCGCCCCTTGTATTTGTGAGTAATGCCACCGCATACTGAAAGCCATGTATAAAGCCCTGCTTCTCATTTGCGGACATGCAGCAGCATATTTCATCTTCTGCCTTTTCGTATACCTCCGCACCAATAGCCTTTTCCATAGCGTCCTTCGCTTCTTTGGTGTCCTCCAAATCTACGCATTTATCGCTTAATTTCTCCATGTTGTAATACAACTTTTCAAGATAATTCATTGTAATCAAAATCCTTTCTTTACATGGGGCAGCAGGCGTGTTATACTACCTGCAAGCCCCCAATTTGCTAGATTGTCGGGTTACTTGCCCCCTGCCAGAACGGGTATTCCGGCAGGGGGCGCTTTTTATGCAACGGTAAATCTCCGGCAGCAGCTCTGCTTTACGAACTGTCCGTAGATATCCGGGAAGGACGCCTTCAGCGCTTTGCTGTCTAGGCGGCTGCTTGCAATCTCTTTCCAGCGGATAACGAAATTTGCCGTCTGCAGCTCGTCCAGGCCTTTTTCCTCAAGATCTGTCTTCAGTTCCGTCCGCAGGGCTTCCGCCTGCGCTTCCAGCTCCTTCATCCGCGCTTCGACGGCCTGAAGCTTCCGGATGCGGTTCTCAATCATTCGTTCTGTCATGGTGATCTCCTTTCATTTTCAAGGACTTTACAGCCCCGAAAGAATCTTCCTGACTATTGGTATTGCCCCTTTGCTCACTCACAGGTATATGGCTTTCGGTATCGGGTGCTTTCGGCTCTCCCGGCTGTTGTGTTCCTCTCTTTGATGATATAAGTATACCATAGCGCACTAAGGATTGCTATTGACATTATACCTAAAATTAGCGCGCTAAGTTTGTGCAATTTAACCATAGCGCGCTAAGTTTACATCTGATATAATATCAGTGTAAGGTGGAAAAGAAGCCTCTTAATAAAATCGCCCCAATGGGGATATGGAGGGAGTGAAACAGTTTGAGTAAGTACAATGAGAGAAGTAAAGAGTACACTATGAATTACATCAAGGAAAAAGGACTTGAAGAAATACGGTTTCGAGTTCCCGGAGAACAAAAGGAAAGATACAAGGCCGCTGCAGAGAAGTCCGGGCTTGGAAGTATGGCGCAATTTTTTGTAACTGCTGCCGATGAGAAAATAAAACGTGACGGTCTGTCAGATAAATAAAAATGACTATTTAAGAATAACCTCCATGTATGTGCTGATGAGCCGCGTACCTGCTGCCAGCGCCGGCGAATAACCCGCTGGGAACCACATACAATAACCAGGAAAGGAAGTGGAACAATGAGTTATAAAGAGCTCGCCAAAAATCTCATAGACCAGATACCAGACAGCAAAATGTATTATGTCGTCGCTTACCTGCAAGGAGCAGCAATCCCGGACGAAATACCCAATGCAGAAACCATATCCTCAATAGAGGAACTGGAAAGCGGCGGCGGCCACAAATTCAGTGGTACTACAGAAGAGCTTTTTGCCGAATTGATGGAGGAATGACAAATGCTTGATGTTCGATACTCCACCAGATTCAAAAAGGACTTCAAAGCCTGTGTAAAGCGTGGCTATAAAATGGCATTATTACAGCAGGCGATTGATACTCTCCGCATTCCCGCTCCGCTGCCGGCAAAGAATAGGGACCACAACCTGAGCGGCAATTACTCCGGATACCGGGAATGCCACATAGAGCCGGACTGGCTGTTGATATACAAGCAGACTGACACGGAGCTACTTCTTGACCGTACCGGCACCCATGCCGATCTGTTCGGGATATAGCGCGAAGCAGGGGCTGTTGCAAAATGCAGCTTATATACAATATATGGCAGAAATTACAAAGTTCTGAATATCATATCTTGTATATAACAGCTATTTTGCAACAGCCCCTTTCTATGCACCGAGTACGTGGTATTTAGTCTATTGACAGAATAACCACCATGTACATGGTATCTTTGCGTACTTTTACCATGTACATGGTACTTGAATTATGATATACTTATCATGTACAGTGGATAAGGTGCATCTATAATTTGCGCCCCACCGAAACGCATAAAAGAAAGAGGGTGCTTATATGTCTAATAGTCCGAACAAAAAGAATTATAATGCCAACTATGCTAAAACCAACCTAAAACGCATTCCCTTAGATGTGCAAAAAGAGAAATACGACCAAATCAAAGCTGCTGCCGATACTGCCGGGGAACCGGTAAACAGTTACATCAAGAGGGCTGTTGATGACCGCATGGAGCGGGAGGCCGCCGGCTCCGGGGCAATGCAGCAAACGCCAGAGCTGCAATCACCCGAACCACCTTCCCTAAAAACAGAAAAGCACTATAAACCATTTACGGAGGACGATGCTAGGAAGATCGATCTGCCGGAGCTGCTGAAGAATATCCGCTATCAGATCGACATTTCTGACACGTTCGGGATAGATGTGCTCGCTGTCCTCCTGGAAAAAGCGCGGGGACAATTCGCTGTTAAATGACAGCAGATGTTGTAACCTCCACACGAGTGTAGATGAACCGCCGCCGGCGTCCGGATGAAGGAAAACCTCTTGGAATTATGATCGGCCTGTTTGGTATCCCCCACTCAGGTGATGGGGAACCGGGCGAGCAGGGAAAATTCCCTTTACCGTATAAGCGTGTCCCCCTCGCATGTGGGAATAAGCTGCCCGGCTCAAAACTGAGCGAAAGCCCGAAGCCGGCGTAGCGTTGGCCGCGGCAAATCCTTCGTCGCCAACGCATGGCAACTGAAATGTTTCCTGGCAGCAGGGACATGCCGGTTCCGGGCATGATACCTGCAAATCAGTTACGGCACGCTGCCGTTTCCTGCGCCGCCAGCTCCGTTTGGGTAACGGATACTTTACGGAGTGTTTGACAGGATATGAGGCAGCAGGACAGCGCACTTTTACGCTTTTCGCCATTTGTGGGGATTCCCTTATTTCCTGCTGCCAGTCTGCATACTTTCCCGGTATCTGCATATAATATCTACGTAAAATACGTATATCTTTGCATCTCTCCTCTTGACAATACGTAAAATACGTGTTATCATATAATTGTAAGGAGGAAACATACATGAGATTCAGAGAAGCCGACCGGATGCTAAAGGATGATGGATGGTACGTGT
>ERZ808040.528-NODE-528-length-32172-cov-50.734756_pt1 | contig 32172 bp, 28 predicted proteins | sample MGYA00380191_ERZ808040 | MGnify/ENA primary metagenome ERZ808040 (study PRJEB31490, sample SAMN06133395) | mouse gut metagenome | isolation source: J6 | host: mice | place: China: Chengdu | collected 2015-05 ...
TTTAGCCATGACTTACATCATGGCCGGATCATTATATCCGTTCCTTGCATTTACGTCAATCCAGATGTCCTAAAAATCGAAAATTTGTAACCTGATCGATTCTCAGACCCGTTCACCACAACCTCGTTCCATAATCCGCCACTCCTTAGAGGGCATTAACTGAATATCCCTAAGTAGTATTTGTGAGGGAACCCTGTATAATGGGAAATCTATATATCGTTTAAGTACAAAACGGATTTTTCCCAATGACACATTCCGTACACTTTCTCTCAGTTTTTTCCAATAGCTGCGTATATATAAGGTAAGTCCTCCGCTTTCTGCTATGATATTTCCTATCAGCAGACCGATCACATTAAAATGTATCAGTCCGAGTACTATTTTAGTCAATGCTCCGATTGCTCTTTGTAGGACTGTTACTTTCGCAATGGTCGAAAAGTCACGGTATCGGGTTGAATAATATGACAGTATTTCAGCTATCCCGTAAAAGAAAAATGCCAATGGTATATAACACCAGAAAGAATCTATGGATTCGGAAGAGAGAATTGCCAGCATCTTCGAATGGAAAAAGGCTAAGACAATACCGATAATCACGGTATTGACGACAAGTACAAGAAGACATGCCGCCAACGAATTGATGCCGATTTTTTCATTGGGATGTAATGGAATGGCAAGAGTATATCTAAGCGTACAGAATGGATAGGATAAGGCACATAATGACGAAAAGACTGCAAGCATTCCTAAATCTGACGACGTGTATAGTCGTGTGATGGCCGGCACAGCCATGAACCCGATGGCCCTGCTGATACCCTCTCCTGATATAAGTTTGAGGATATTCTTAAAAAGAGTATTCTCTGAACCCGCTTTCATGATCGTTTCTTATGTCTATACAAAGGCCTTGATCGCGTCACAAACTCTATCGATCTCCTCCAGAGAAATATAAGGATGAATAGGCAGGGAGAGGACCGTGCCGCACAATCTGTCGGCGACGGGGCAGACCGTCTCGGGCAGACCGGAGTCCCTGTATGCCCTCTGCCGGTGCATTGGAGTAGGGTAGTAGATCATTGACGGGGTCCCTTGTGCTTTGAGATATTCCTGTAGCCCGTCGCGTTCGGTCCTGCTTTTCAGTCTGATTGTGTACTGTGCCCGGCTTGACCGGAAACCGGCTGGAACATCTGGTGTCTCTACAATGCCTCTCAGCCGGGCCGTATATTCTGCCGCAGCCTTGTTGACAGCATCGAGTTCTGCGTCAAATGCTTTAAGCTTTACCTGAAGGATGGCAGCCTGAATAGTGTCAAGTCGCGAGTTCATGCCAGTGCGGACATTGTCATATTTTGAAGAGCCTTTTCCATGCATGCGGTAAGAATCTATCAGCGCGGCCCACTCGTCGTTGTCAGTGAAACAGGCTCCTCCGTCGCCATAACACCCGAGCGGCTTGCTCGGAAAAAACGAAGTGGTTGAGATATCGCCGAACGAACAGCTGCGTTTGCCGTTGACTGAACCGCCGAACCCCTGGGCACCGTCCTCAAGGATAAGCAGATTGCGCCTGTCGGCTATCCTGCGGATGGCCGGATAATTGGCAGGCAGCCCAAACAGGTCAACACTCATTATGACTTTCGGAGTCAGATCCCCTTTCCGGATCGTTGCTTCTATTTTGTTCTCAAGATCCTCAGGGTCGATATTGAAAGTCTCGCCGTCTACATCGACAAAAACAGGTGTCGCTCCCGCCAGTGAGACCGCTTCAGCCGAGGCAAAGAATGTGAAATCGGGTACAAACACGGCATCACCCTTTCTTATGTCCCATGCTTTCAGGGCAAGCGTCAGAGCGTCGGTGCCGCTGGCGCACGATATGCAGTGTCTTGTCCCTGCATACTCGGCAAGCTGCCTTTCAAGGTCCTTGACCCGGGAGCCCATTATATAGGTTCCTGAGGCCGCCACTTCGAGTATGGCCTTGTCTATGTCTGCTTTCAGAACCCGGTACTGATGTCCTAAATCCCTGAACTGCATAGTCAATGCTTTTTCGTTAGATTCTCTCCATCAAGCGAATATTCTCTTCCGCACGAGCATTTCAGGCTTTCATCCAGCAATCTGCCGCATTCACATACCCATCCTATTTGCCGGGCTGGGACACCGGCCATAAGTGCATGGTCCTTGACATCTTTAGTCACAACGGCACCGGCGGCTATAAATGCACTGCGACCTATGGTATGACCACAAATTACAGTACAGTTCGCTCCTAACGATGCACCCTCCTTGACGAGTGTTCTGGCATATACGCCTTGCACCGGGAAATGCGCACGTGGAGTTATCACGTTAGTAAACACACATGACAGGCCGCAGAACACATTGTCTTCGATTTCAACGCCCTCATACACCGATACATTGTTTTGGATACGCACCCCGTTGCCGATCTTGACATTTTTGCCGATATTCACGTTCTGCCCCAGGGAACAGTTACGCCCTATCGAGGCTCCAGTCTGCACATGGCAGAAATGCCAGATTTTAGTGCCGTCGCCCACGGTGACATTATCATCCACATAGCTTGACGGATGTACAAAATATTTCTTGACTTCCATAGGCGGATGATTATAGCAGTTCTATATTGCTCTTGTCGGCAAGATTTCCTGTGGCATTCCTTGTATCGAAAATAGCCTTCGCATGACATCTTACAAATTCGTAATCCACATTGCTGTGTGAGGTGGCTATTACCACCATATCGGCACTCCGGATTAATTCGGCGGTCAGTTCTCTTTCCCCCTCATAATCCTTGCCGTTGTGAGTGTATTTTGGTATGAAGGGATCGAAGAACCTTATGTCGGCTCCCTCTGTGAGCAATTTGTCGATCACACATATGGCGGGCGACTCGCGGCTGTCGTCAATATCCGCTTTATAGGCTACGCCGAGCACAAGTATTCTTGCTCCGCTGATAGGTTTGCGGAAGCGACGGTCAAGCATGTCTCCGATGCGCCTCACACAGTATTCCGGCATATGGTCGTTGACTTCCATCGATGCATCGATCATTGAAAATCGGAAGTCATATTCGCTCGCTTTATGATTAAGGTAACAGGGATCTACAGGTATGCAATGCCCCCCTAATCCGGGTCCGGGGTAGAATGGGGCAAAACCGAACGGTTTGGTTTTAGCGGCTTCTATGACCTCCCATATATCGATGCCTATTTCATTGCAGAAAACGGCAAACTCGTTTATCAGACCTATATTGACGTTGCGGTAAGAATTTTCCAGCATTTTGGCCATTTCTGCCACTGCGGGAGAAGTGACACGGAACACCTTATTATCCAGCACAGCCCCATACATGGCAGAAATGAGTTCGCCGGCCTCGGCTCCGCAGCCTCCCACCACTTTAGGGATATCCCTGATCTTGTAGATTGCGTTGGCGGGGTCGGCACGCTCGGGAGAGTATCCGAGATAGAAGTCACAGCCGCATTTCAGGCCGGATGATTCGAGGATCGGCTTCACGATCTCTTCGGTAGTGCCGGGATAAGTGGTCGATTCAAGAACCACCATTATCCCTTTGTGGAGATGGTCCGCCACTGATTTTACAGCCGATTCTACATGACTGATGTCTGGCCGTTTGTGCGCGTCAATTGGCGTGGGCACACATCGACATTCTCGATTTCTCTGAAATCTGTTGTAGCGGCTATCATCCCTTTCCCGACAAGCGTTTTTAAGTCGGAATCGGCTACATCCACTATATAGCTGCGCCCTTGATTGACCGAATCGACTTTCTCTTTTTTAACATCGAAGCCTATGGTCCTGAATCCTGCTTTCGCCGTCTCGATAGCCAGCGGCAACCCCACGTAGCCAAGGCCTATGACTCCGGCTACGATGTCCCTATCGGCGATTTTCTTTAAAAGAATGTCTCTATGATCCACTAAGCTTTGGTATGATTCATTTCACTTTCAGTGAGGCCCCTTGGATTGGTTTGAAGGTCGAGTTTTGATGGCAGAACCTCATTGATTGCCACTCCCGTTTTTAATTTTGAATATGCAAAATTAAATAGATTTCTTCTATTTTCTCAAATATTTTTTACACTTTTTGCAATTTTTTTTGAGGGGTAAATTATTGATATACAGTGCTTTTCACATATGTCTCATCCAGTTGAGCATGGAGAACGGATGATACAGCAGCATACGCGGGCCGGCATAGCGCATCACTTTGCGCACTCTCATGCGCATCTCGGGGGCATAGCAATGTATCCGGCAGTGCCGGCACGACGGTTTGTTGTCGCCATGCGGGCAAAGGTCAAGCCTGTGTGTGGCATACTCCAAAAGCTCCTTGCACTCGCTGCAAAGTTCCCCGCCGCATTGCCGTTTATGGTGGTGCTTGCGGCAGTAGATCCCTATCATTTCACTGATTGTGCTTTTCTCGTCCGCTATCATTGCTGTGTCTTCTCAGCGGCGCGATATGCCCCACAGCAGTTTGGAGCTCAAAGTGTCTACAAATGTGTGCCCGTCCATGTGTATGACCTTGATGGCGAACGGTGCCCGCCTGATGTGGAGTGACACGTCTATGGGCAGCACCAGCTGACGCCCGTCAAGATTGACGCGGTAGGTGTCGGCTCTTGAGTCTACGCGGGTAGTGATAACATGGCTGTCGCTCACCACGAGCGGGCGCATGGTCAGGGCGTGGGGGGCGACAGGCGAGAGTGCCCAGCATGGTGCCGTAGGCTGGATGATAGGTCCCCCCACTGACAGATTATAGGCTGTGGATCCTGTCGGAGTGGAGATTATCAGCCCGTCCCCCTGATAAGAGGCAACCTCGATGTCATCAAGGAACGTATGCACGGTGATCATGGAGGCGGAATCATGGCGCAGTATGGCCACCTCATTGAGCGCGTAAGCCCAGCCGGATATCGACTGGCGGAGATTTTCACCCGATGCCTTGACCTCAAGAAGTGAGCGCGGTTCGATGAAGAAATTGCCGGCAAGGAGATTGTCTACAGTCGCCGGTGCGTCAGCCAGGGATTCCTCTGCAAGAAAGCCGAGGTGCCCGGTGTTGAAACCTATGATCGGTATCTCCTTTGGTCCCACCCAGCGGGCGGTACGCAGGAATGTGCCGTCGCCGCCGATGCTTATGGCGGCATCGGCTGAGAATTCATCGGCTTCAAACACATCGTCGGCCTCCATAGGCACACCTAAGTCCCGTGTCATAGCCTCATAGAAATGTCGCTGCACTGACACGAATATCCCTTTGCCCGAAAGTATCTCCATCAGAGCGGCTATGCGGGGCAGGTCCTCCGCATTTTGCCTCCGCTTTCCGAATACTGCTATCTTCATTGTATCCTATGGCTATAAGAGTTGCTTATCTTATTTATATATACGATTATTGTTACAAAGCCGCCGTCTCACAGATCTATATAGTGCATCAGTTCCTTTATGCGGTCCGAGGCAAGTCCGTCGTCAGCAAGCGCGTCATGCTCCACATCGAGCACCTCATAGCCGTAACGTTCAAGCGAACGTGCCACCGACAGCGGGCTGCGGTGGCTCACGCGGAGCTCTATCACCACACGGTTGTCAAGGCGTCGGCCGTCGGCTGTGACATTGAGGTTCAGCAGGTGCGCGTCGCAATCCTCCACGGCTCTGGCTATCCGCGATGCGCTGTAGTCGGCGGGGATACAGCTCACTAGAATGCGGCTTGACTCCTCCGTCGGTGGGAAAAGCCTCTCTACGGAATGCTCGGGAGGGAGCGAGGGAAGAAATTCGTTCGGAGATATGTAGTCTTTTGATGTCAAAATTTTCCTTTTTGTTTTTTTATTGGTAAATTTGCATCCGATTTCGGCATCACCGATACAAAATTACGAAATTTTTATGACAAATCTAAGTGTCAACATCAATAAAATAGCCACCTTGCGCAATGCTCGAGGAGAGAATGTCCCCGATCTGCTCAAAGTGGCTGCTGACTGTGAGGCATATGGAGCCCAGGGTATAACTGTACATCCGCGTCCCGACGAGCGTCATATACGCCGTGACGATGTCTATAAGCTCAGGCCGCTCGTGCGCACCGAATTCAACATCGAGGGCTACCCTTCGCAGCAATTCATCGACCTTGTTATGCAGGTGCGCCCCACACAGGTGACTCTCGTTCCCGACGCTCCCGACGCTCTCACCTCAAGCGCGGGTTGGGACGTCCTGTCCAATATGGACTTCCTCACGTCGGTTGTCGACCGCCTGAAGTCGGGAGGCATACGCACTTCGCTGTTTGTCGGAACCGACCTTGAGAACATTCGCATGGCGGCACGCACCGGCACCGACCGTATAGAGCTTTACACCAAGCCTTATGCCGACATGTACCCTTCCGACAGGGAGACCGCCGTTGCCCCCTATGTCGAGGCCGCCGAAGCCGCTTTCCGGTGCGGTCTCGGAGTGAATGCCGGCCATGATCTCAGTCTGGTCAATCTCGAATATTTCCATGCCATGATACCACGCCTAAGCGAAGTGTCAATAGGTCATGCGCTCATATGCGACGCCCTGTATCTCGGGCTCGAGGAGACAATACACCGTTATCTCAACTGCCTTAAGTAATTTTTTCAGCTATGTTTCAGGAACAATTTGTCGATACCTTGACATCCGCTGCGTCAGCAGCCACACCGGCCATGCAGGACCAGGCTGCCACAATGGTGCAGGAACTGTCAGTATGGGACCTCACCATGCGTGGTGGTTTCATCATGATACCTCTCGCCATTCTGTCGGTGATAAGTATATATATATTTGTGGAGCGGTACATAGCCATAAGCCGTGCGCGCAAGGAGGACTCCTCCTTTATGGAGCGCATCAGAGACTACATAAAGGACGGTGAGATCGAAAGCGCGCGCAATCTCTGCAACCGCACCGACACCCCTTACTCCAGACTCATACTCAAAGGCATATCCCGAATAGGCCGTCCTATGAACGATGTTCTTGTGGCCATAGAGAACACTGGTAATATCGAGATCGCAAATCTTGAAAAAGGTCTTCCATGGCTTGCCACGACAGCTGCCGGCGGCCCTATGATCGGCTTCCTCGGCACAGTGATAGGTATGGTCGATGCCTTCTACAACCTTGCTTCCGCCGGTACAAGCGCAAACATCGCTGTCCTTGCCGACGGCATATACGCCGCTCTTGTCACCACTGTCGCCGGCCTTATAGTAGGTATCATTGCTCTGTTTGCCTACAACTATCTTGTGGCCCGCATAAGCAAAGTGATGAACAATCTTGAGGCCAAGACCATGGAATTCATGGACCTCCTCAACGAGCCCGCATAATTTTAGCTCTCACGTTATGGCACTCAAACGACAGCACCGGATGATGGAGGTCTTTTCTATGGCGTCGATGACCGATGTCATATTCCTCCTTCTCATCTTCTTCATGGTGACCTCGACATTCGTTTTCCCTACCGCCCTGGAGGTAAATCTCCCCGAGAGCTCCCATCAGACCTCCCTGAAGCCCTCCACTCGCGTCTTCATTGACAAGGACTCCCGTTTCTATGTCTCCATATCAGGCGAGGAACCGTCGGCTGTAGAGCTTGAGTCGCTCGCCGGCGCGCTTCAGGATGCACGTGTCAACTCCACTCCCGACTCTGACGATTTTATAGCCGTCTATGCCGACGAGGAGGTGACCTACGGCACTCTTGTCAAGGTCCTTGACCTCGGAGCACAGAACAATCTCAAAATGGTGCTTGCCACAAAGCCGGCCCCTGCTTCCGCACGGCCTGAATAATTCGGTATAATGGACTCATCCCGTCGAAACCATCTCATAGCCCTCATAGCCACACTCCTGTTTCATGCAATGGTGGTGGTGATTCTTGTGTCGCTTTATCTGCGCTACTCCCCGGCCGAAGAGGCCAAGCGCGGATGGCCACCTGTCGATTCTTCCGAGGTGCTCTTTGGAGGTGAGTTTGTGATGACAGGTGATTCCCCCGAGCAGTCCGAAAGCAGCGACGAGCCTGCGCCTGCAGAGGTTGCCGAGCCTACACCGCCTGCCCCGTTGGCTGAGGCTGTGGAGAACACCGGCTCACCCGCACCGACGCCGGCACCCGTCATATCTTCGGAGCGTCCATCTCCTGCTAAGGTCGTAAAGGAGACCCCTGCAAAGCCGACAGGCCCCACCAAAGCCGAGCGCGAGGCGGCCGAGCGTGTGAAACGCGAACAGGAGGCCCGCCAGAGGATCGCCGACAAGGTGCAGTTTGGAAAATCCGGGACCGGTGCTGCCGGACAGGGAAAGGCCGGTAGTCCTGACGGAAACTCTAATGCCGGTGCTTTGAGCGGAACACCAGGCTTCAATCTCAAAGGCCGTACCATGGACTCATGGCAGACCCCTCCGCGTGGTCCTCTCGGCACTATAACAATACGCGTGAGCGTGAACAGGCAGGGACAGGTGACGGCGGCTTCCTATCAGACTGGGACAGGTGCGGCTGCTGCCAATGCATCCACAAGGCAGAGCTGTGTCAATGCGGCGCGGGCTTCAAGATTCTCTGTCGACAATGATGCACCGGCCATACAGACCGGCACCATAACTTATCGCTTCCAATAGCTGGTTGCCTCACAGGCATTTCTGTGGTTATTTATAATGCTTTTATCATTCAACATCAAAAAAATTGGAATTTTTTTCAAAAAATGTTTGAATAAATCCAAATTAAGCATTATATTTGCCTCGTAAAACTTTCCTTATAGCCTATCAGAGGGTCAATTAAGGGATGAGTAGAGAGACATACTGAAGATTTTAAAGAAACTTTCCGCCGCAACCGCCCGCTCCTTACGTTATTATATCTATTTATGCAATAGCGGGTTAGTGAAAAACAGATATCGTTAATTTCTTCATCATCATTGACGCATTGATGTGATGCGCGCACAGCCTGTATGTGAGGCTCTGTCATTACGTCCGTGACCACACCTTAAGGTGTGTGCATTCATGCAATTGCATGAATGCACAGGTAGCTTTAAAAGCTCTCGCTTTCCCCCACACTTGTACTCAACGGTTTGCGACTCAGGGAAGCTTCAGTTACAGCATAGAGATTATATTATTCATATTTACAACTTTCTAAAAAACTCTTGCATGAAGAACATTTGTTTTCAAATGAGTCGGAAAGTGTGGCTTGCAGCGATCCTCACGCTATGCTTCTCTTTCCCTGCTTTAGCGCAGAAGATTACGGTGTCTGGCACCGTGATTGACCCTGAGGGAGAACCCCTTATCGGAGCAAGTGTGATGGTGAAAGGGGAGACCCTTGGAACCGCCACCAACATTGACGGAGAGTATTCTCTGTCAGTCGCACCCGATGCAACCCTCGTTTTCTCCTATGTGGGTTATGCCACTCAGGAGATCCCCGTCAACGGGCAGTCCTCCGTCAACGTCACTATGGATGTCAACAGTGAGGTGCTCGGCGAGGTGGTCGCAATCGGTTACGGTACTGTCAAGAAAAGCGACGCTACAGGTTCTGTCGCTGTCGTGAAGCCCGATGAGATCGAGGCCGGACTTGCCACTTCGGTTCAGGATATGCTCGTCGGTCAGACGCCTGGCGTGGTTGTCACTACTGCCGGCGGTCCCGAAGGCTCCGGTACCATACGCATACGTGGCGGCTCTTCGCTCAATGCTTCCAACGACCCTCTGATAGTGGTCGACGGTGTGCCCCTCTCCAACGACGGTGTCCAGGGCATGGGCAACTCTCTTTCCATGATCGCTCCTGACAACATCGAGACAATGACAATACTCAAGGATGCATCCGCTACTGCCATATATGGTAGCCGTGCATCCAACGGTGTGATTATTATTACCACCAAGAAAGGTATAAAGGGCGCGCCCGAGGTGACTTTCTCGGCCAACATGTATGTCAACAAGGCCCAGAAGAGATGGGATGTGCTCGATGCCAACAGCTTCCGGGCCATGATGACAAGTGTCTACGGCGCAGGCTCCAATGAGGTGCGTGCTCTCGGGAACGCCAATACCGACTGGCAGGACGAGGTGCTCCGCACAACTGTCTCCTCCGACTACAACCTCAGCGTGCGCGGTTCCGCAGGTGTGCTCCCTTACCGAGTTTCGGTGACCTACACCAACAGCAACGGTATCCTCAAGACCTCCAAGATGGACCGTCTCACTTTCGGATTCAACCTCAACCCCAAATTCTTCGATGACCATCTGAGCGTGAGCGCGAATGCCAAGGGGTATTATTTCAACAACCGGTTCGCCAATACAGGTGCGATAGGCGGTGCGCTCTCTTACAACCCCACAGCACCGGTATATGACATTCAGCGTCTTGCCGGTGACAGCGGCCAGAAATACCTTTTCAACGGCTACACCTCATGGTACAATATTTCCGACAAGGACAACAGCGTGTCACTCAACCCAAATGCCGCTGTCAACCCCGTCGCACAGCTCATGGATGTAAATAATCACGCCAAGGTTCTCCGTTCCAACGGCAACCTCCAGCTCGACTATTCATTCCATTTCCTCCCCGAACTCCACGCCAACCTCAACCTCGGTTACGATATCACAAAGACCGACGAATACAACGAGGTGATGCAGAACTCTCCTCAGGCATGGCTCAACCACAGGAAGAACGGTGCCGGATACGAAGAATACACCTACCAGTCACGCAGCAATACTCTTCTTGATTTCTACCTTAATTATAAGAAGGATTTCGAGTCCATCAAGTCTATGCTCGATGTCACAGCCGGCTACTCCTGGCAGCGTTTCTCCGCTCACGGACGCAACTGGGGTGCCTCATCCGAGAAAGGCCGTCCCGTCACTCCCGGCTTCAAGACCATCTCCTACGATAACGGCACATTTGTGATGGATGTCGATCCGAAATCCATATCCGCTGTCGGCACCAACTATGTCGAGGATCCCAACAGTGGCAACGGCAACTACCGTTGGCGAAACCATCTGCAGCTTCTCTCTTTCTTCGGACGTGTCAACTATGGATTCATGGACCGCTACCTTCTCACAGTCACTGTCCGCGGCGATGCTACTTCCCGTTTCTCAAAGGACAACCGCTGGGGTATATTCCCATCCGTGGCTCTCGCTTGGAAGATCAGCGAAGAGAACTTCCTTGAGTCGACACGCGGTTGGCTCAACGACTGGAAGCTCCGTCTCGGCTGGGGTGTCACAGGTCAGCAGGAAGTCGGCGGAACCGTCAACTACCTCCCGCAGTACAGCATCGCTCAGCCCGGCTCATACTACCCCTCCGGACAGCTTGACGCCAACGGCAAGCCCATATACGTAGCACCTCTCTATCTCCAGGGCTACAATCCTGACCTTAAGTGGGAATCTACCACCACATGGAACGCCGGTATGGACTGGGGATTCATGAACAACCGCATCACCGCTTCTCTTGACTACTACTATCGTAAGACCAAGGACCTTCTCAGCTTCGTGGCTATACCCGCAGGCTCATCGACAACCAACATGCTCAACCGCAACATCGGTTCGCTCGTGAACTACGGTATTGAGTTCAACATCCAGGCCCGTCCCGTTGTGACCGACGACTTCACATGGACCGTCAGCTACAATGTCGGCTGGAACCACAACAAGATCACCGAACTGTATGACGGATCCACAATCCGCACCGGCGGTATAGCCGGCGGTAACGGCAACACCGTCCAGGCTCACGCCGTCGGTCACGCTGCCAACACCTTCTATCTCTATCAGCAGGTATATGATCAGGCCGGCAATCCTATCGAGGGTGCCTACGTCGACCAGAACGGCGACGGCCAGATCGACGATGCCGACAAGATTCTCAACAAGTCTCCCGATCCGAAGGTGACAATGACTCTCGGCAACAATTTCCGTTACAAGAACTGGGACCTCGGCATCAACCTGCGTGCCTCTCTCGGCAACTACGTGTACAACAATGTCCTGTCCAACAACATCAACACTTCCACACTCTATTCCTCCTACGGTATTAACAATGTGGTCGACAATGATGTGTACTTCTCTCAGCCTCAGTACATGAGCGACTACTTCCTGCGCAACGGTTCTTTCCTGCGCTGCGAGAACATCACCCTTGGATACACCTGGGACAATCTTCTCAACGAAAAGTTGCGTCTGCGCCTGTTTGCCGCCGTTCAGAACCCGTTTATCATCACCAAGTACAAGGGCATCGACCCCGAGGTATTCGGTGGCATCGACAACAGTGTCTATCCCAAGGCAAGGATCTACACTCTCGGTGTCGTGGCTACATTCTAAATGATTGTTGAACACTTTTAATCAAGACTAACACAATGAAATTGAATAAATATATTGCACTTGGCGGTCTTGCCCTCGGTCTTGCTATGTCCTCCTGCGTGGGCGACCTGGATCTCGAGCCCAACGACCCCAACTATGGCAATGCCACCGACTATGCAGCCGTTCTTGCCAAGTGTTACAGCGGTATGGCTGTTTCCGGTCAGGATGGTCCCGGTTCATCCGACATATCCGGCCTCGACAATGGTCGCGGACAGTACTGCCGTGCCATCTTCATGATGAACGAGTTCCCCACCGACGAATGTCTGTGGATATGGAAGGACGAGGGCATCTACGATATCTGCACCAATTCCTTCGACGCTTCCAACGGTAACATCTACGGCACATATTCACGCCTCTACTCTCATATAGCCGTCTGCAACGACTTCATCGCCAATGCCAAGAGCAATGCCGATCCCGCCGTGCAGGACATGGTGCTTCAGGCACGCGCCCTCCGCGCCATGAGCTACTATTGGGTGATCGATATCTTCGGCCAGGGCTCCTTCATAACCGAAGATGCCGCAATTGGCGAAAATCCCGTCCAGAAGTCGCGTCTCGACCTTTACAACTGGCTCAAAGGCGAGCTTGAGGACATCGTGGCTAAGTTCAAGAGTTCCGATATGCCCGTCGCTTACGGTCACGTGGGCCTCGACGGCGCACAGGCTCTTCTCGCCCGTCTGTACCTCAATGCCGGTGTCTACACCTCCGGACAGCAGGAAGGATGGACCGACTGCCAGAAGCATTGCGAGGAGATCATCGCACGTCACCGCGGAGGCGGATTCAATGGTTCTGGCCTTGCCAACCATTACCTCTACCTCTTCTGCCGCGACAACAATGTCTACATGCCCGGCGGTGCGAATGCAGCCGAGAACGAAATCCTCTGGGGCTTGGCTTTCGACAGCTACTATACCCGTTCCTACGGTGCCTCCAACTTCATAATATGTTCCTCCATCACAAGCGCGAACATGAAGGAGGACGGATACTCCATGTCACCCGCCAACTACGGCATGATCAACCAGTGGACATGTATGCACGGCCGCAAGGAGTTCTTCGACAAGTTCTCCGACAGCGACAAGCGTTCGTCTCTGTGGCTTAAAGAGGATGACGGTTTCACAAAGGAGAACACCGATTTCTCCACATTCAACAATGGCTATGCCACTGTCAAGTTCACCAACCTTCTCGCCGGAACCAATGGCGAATGGAGCTCCGAGAACGGTGGCATATACGGTCCCGTTGGGCCTGACGGAAAGCCTTCTGCCGTTGCCAACACTCAGGACTGGCCTGATACCGATTATCCCCTCATTCGTCTTGCCGACGTGTACCTGATGTACACCGAATGTTTCATCATGGGGCATGCCGGTGACCAGGATAAGGCTCTGCGCTATGCATCATACGTCTCCGAGCGTGCCGGACAGCGCGCTTGGGTGGAGGGCGACCTGACACCCGACAACATCCTTGACGAGCGTGCCCGCGAGCTGTATTGGGAGCTCACACGCCGTTCCGACCTCGTGCGCCACAACAAGTACACCGGTGGCCGCTACCTCTGGTCATGGAAAGGCAATGTCGCCGGAGGTAACGCCATCAACGAGCGTTACAACCTCATGCCAATACCTGTGCAGATCATTTCCGCACAGCCTGAATTCAAGCAGAACCCGGGCTATTAATCCCTAAAAAGACTTCAATCGACAATGAAAAAGATATCATTATTTTTTGCGGGCGTAGTGGCTGTGCTGTCGTTCAACAGCTGTAGCGAGACTTGGGATGACAATCCTGTGCTGTCAGGTGTCCCCGAGGGTACCACTTTCAGGCTCAACACCCCCACCATGGCTGACAACGTTGTCCTTCTTGAGGACGGCGGATCTCTCCACATGACATGCAACCAGCCCGACTACGGCTATCAGGCCCCCGTATCCTATCAGGTGCAGGTGTCACTCACCGAGGACTTTGCCAAGTTTGAGAACATCAGGGCTATCCAGACCAACCGTGCACAGATCAATCCCCCCTGCGACCAGGTGGCGAATGCCGCATGCAAGCTCCTCGGAGTGGTAGAGCCTGCCGATGTTCCCGGCGATGTGGTGTCTCTGTGGTTCCGTGTCCGTGCCTACATTTCGCAGAGCCCTGACAACACCACATGTTTCTCCAATCCTGTGGAATACAAGAAGGTCCAGATATACTACAACATTTCGATCCCAGGCAAGCCTTCCGGACTCTTCATCCGTGGCGGCATGAACGACTGGGGTGCTCCGGCCGACGGCGAATTCCTCACCACCGATGAGATGGGCATATATCAGTTAGGTCCTGTCACAATTGCCAAGGGCACTGAATTCAAGGTGTCGACTGCCGATTGGGCACTCCCCAACCTCGGCAAGGGTTCCGCCGATCTCAAGATCGACCAGCCCTACCTGCTCACCAACGACGGCGGTTCCGGCAACCTCGTATGTCCCGCTGACTTCACGGGCACTCTCAAGCTCGAGGACCGTTCCGGCAAGTATTATCTCACACTTATCCCCTCTAAAGAGTAATCCATAAATGAAATTTCGTATGAAACTTAACATATTCCTTCTTGGGTTGGCTGCTTTGGCTGTGGCCTCATGCGAGGACGGTCCCGGCATAGCTCAGCCGAGTGTTGAGCCTCAGTTGCCCGAATTCACCGATGCCGATGTGCAGGTGGCTCTGAGCCAAGGCCTGAGTTCCTCGTCGATCAATCTTCAGAGCGCGCTGACAGCCGGTGATCCGGTGGCTGTCGTTGATGTCACTTCCGTGGAGAACCTCCCCGACAACGCTCAGCTCGATTTTGCTCTTCAGATCTCTGTCGACCCTTCGTTTGCTGACTTCCGTGAGATATCCGCACCCGTATCCGACAATGTGGCCGAGGCTTCGGCTGTCGATTTCAACAGCGCGCTCAAGGCTGTGGCCGGCAATGTCTCGGATCCCGTACAGGTCTACTATCGTATCCCCGGCTACGTCATTATTGACAAAGGCCGCTACCGTCTCGGCTCTTCCGACAAGTTCTATGGCCAGGGACAGGTCACGGTGACACCCGTCAGCAACCCCGTCATTGTTGCCGAGCCTTCAGCCGAGCTTGCCTCGGGCGCGATAGACATACAGCAGATGACCGACGACAATGTCGAGACTCTTCCGCTGCTCGATGTGTCATCGATATCCGACATGCCTGACGGCTACAAACTCTCCTATAAGTACATTCTTTCAAAGAATCAGGACATGTCCGATGCCAAGGAAGGTGACGCTGTGTTCGAGTCTAATGTGATTTCTGTTTCCCGCGACAAGTTCTATGAGACCTACAAGCAGGTGTTCGGTTCAGGTTCCGAAAAGAACACCGTCTACTGGGGCGTTCAGGCTTTCTACACCTTCGACGGCGCTACCTACAATATCAGCGGTGACGGTAACTGCCTTAAGCAGGGTTCTTTGGAAGTGACCCCGCTGGATGTGCCCGTTCACCTCGGTACGCCCAATGATTCTCAGGGCTGGAAGCCCGATGCCTCCCAGTGGCTTGTAAAGGTGGGGACAACCGATATATATCGTGGCTTCTCCTATTTCGGAGGCCAGTATGGCGGCAAGTTCACCGACGATTTCACCGGCTCGGTGACATGGTACGGTCTTGACGGCGAAGTGTCGACCGATGAGAAAGGCGTCATATCAGGAAAATTCAGCAATGCCTCCGGCAAGAACATCCTCGAAGGATCCACCCCTGCGCTTTATTGGATAGAGGTCGATATGGAAGCTCACACATTCAAGATGACGCCGATTGAGTCATTCGGAATGATCGGCAGTGCGACCACCGGCGGATGGGATGCCGAGACAAAGCTCGTGCCCTCTGACGACAAGCTCACATGGACGCTCACTGCCGACCTCAAGGACGGTGAACTGAAGTTCCGCGCCAATAATGCCTGGGCTATAAGCCTCGGGACAAGTGCTTCCGACCTGCAGTTCAACGGCGGGAATCTTCCTTCACCTGGCGAAGGCAAATATCTCATCACTCTTAGCCTCGCCCAGATCCCTTACACCGCTGTTTACACAGCCCAGTAGCTCCTTAGTTACGTTTATTCTCAGATAATAAACACCCTCTGATAGCGTCGCCCGGTCGTGCCTCCCTTGTGGGATGCCTGCCGGGCGGCCATTTTTTTCAGGGATTTTTTGTACCTTTGCAGTGTGGATAATGGTTGTTTTTACCAAAATACAGGTATGTCCGTGATGATCTTTTATCTGTAATTTTGTATTGTAGGTAACTTATAAGAGCTACTTAAACCAATAATTCACTCATCAGTTATGGAAATTATTAAAAATAAGGAATTTGGCGGTGAGCGTCCACTGTTCGCATCCCGCGGGCTAAAGCTTGAGAATGTTACTGTCCATGCCGGAGAGTCCGCGCTGAAATGCTGCAGCGACATTGAGGCGGTCAATTGCCGCTTTGAGGGGAAATATCCCTTCTGGCATGTGAAGGGATTCCGGATCTCTGACTGTGAGTTCACTCCCGGGGCTCGTGCGGCATTGTGGTATTCTTCCGGTCTGCTCATGACCGACACTCAGGTGGATGCTCCTAAGATGTTCCGAGAGATGGACGGCGTGGACCTGCGTAATGTCAGGATCCCAGATGCGCAGGAGACCCTTTGGCTCTGCCGCAACGTCAGGCTCAGGGATGTCTGGGTCAGCAACGCCGACTATCTGTTCATGCACTCCGCCGACATAGACATTGACCGTTATCGTCAGGAGGGCAACTACTCGTTCCAGTACTGCCGCAATGTGGTCATACGCAATGCCGGGATCCATTCCAAGGACGCGTTCTGGAACACCGAGAATGTCACCGTCTATGATTCCTCCCTTTCGGGCGAATATCTCGCGTGGCATTCCCGTGGCCTGCGCCTTGTGCGTTGCCACATTTCAGGCACGCAGCCGCTGTGCTATTGCAAAGGGCTCGTCCTGGAGGACTGCACATTTGACGCCGATGCCGACCTCGCATTCGAGGATTCCGATGTGAACGCCACTATTCTCTCCCATGTGACAAGTGTCAAGAACCCGCGCACCGGATCCATCCGCGCACGCTCAATCGGTGAACTGATAATCGACGCCAACATCCTCCCTCCGGCCGACTGCCGCATAGTCACGGAATCATAACGCTTTATCATCATGGCTCCCTACGATTTCGACAACGCCCCCTCACGCATCGGATCCGGTTCCTGCAAATGGGACGAGTATCCGGGATGCATACCCCTGTGGGTTGCAGACATGGATTTCAAAGCCGCACCATGCATCATTGACGCCCTCCGTAGCAGGGTGGATCACGGTGTGTTCGGCTACACCCACGTCCGTGACGGGTTCTATCAGGCTCTCACCGGATGGTTTGCCCGCGAGCACGGTTATGAGTTCACGCGCGCCGATGTCATAAACGTGCCGGGCGTGGTCCCGGCCCTGTCGGCCGTCATAAAGGCTCTTGTCCCTGAAGGGAAAGGCGTTATCGTGATGACACCTGTCTACAACTGCTTTTTCTCCTCGATACGCAACAACGGATGCTCTGTCGTGGAGTGCCCGCTCCTTCCGGAGCCTTGCGGTGAAGGTGAGTTCACCTACAGGATAGACTTTACGCTCCTTGAGCGGCTTGCAGCTGATCCGCGCAACTCCATGCTCCTTCTGTGCAATCCCCACAATCCGGGAGGCCGTGTATGGACTCCGGCCGAGCTTGCAAGGGTGCGCGACATATGCCGTGCCGCAAATGTGCGGGTGCTGAGCGACGAGATCCATTGCGAGCTTGTCATGCCTGGCTACACCTACACCCCTTATGGCACCATCGATCCTGACGCCGTGGTGTGTGTGGCCCCCACAAAGGCTTTCAATATAGCGGGGCTGCAGATCGCCGACATTGTGTGTCGTGATCACGCCCTGCTTGCCCGCATTGACAGGGCGGTGAACATCAATGAAGTATGCGATGTCAACCCCTTCGGTGTCGAGGCCCTGATTGCCGCATACACTCCCGAAGGCAAGGCATGGCTCGAAGCCCTCAGGTCCTATCTCGCCGCCAACTGGCAGTACACACGTGACATGCTGCACACTCATCTTCCGCAGTGCCCCGTGGCGTGTCTCCAGGCCACCTACCTGCCGTGGATCGATGTATCCCCCCTCGGTGTCACAGGTTCGCAGCTTGCCGACACCCTCGAGCGTGAATGCCATGTAAGGATCAACGGCGGCGCGATGTACGGTGACGACCGCTATGTGCGTCTCAATATCGCATGTCCGCGTGCGCTGCTCGCGGAAGCCCTGCGGCGCATCCTCTCGTTTCTCTCCAGTTAGCAGCCACTACTGATGCCGGATATATCTGTCATACGTTCCGGCGGCAAGCTAACAGTATCCCAGCAGATAAAGCTTACCGCACAGCTGTCGTGGCCCGCCATGATGGCCCAGCTGTCGAGCATCATGATGCAGTACATCGACGCTGCCATGGTGGGGCGGCTCGGTGCTGATGATTCCGCATCCGTAGGTCTTGTCTCTACCTCCCTGTGGCTGTTCTGGGGCATATGTTCGGCTGTCACCATGGGATTTTCGGTACAGGTTGCCCACAGTATAGGCGCGGGCGACTATGGCAAGGCTCGTGGCATCCTGAGGCAGGGAATCGTGTCATGCCTTATGTTCAGTGTCGTAGTCGCGGTCATAGGTGCGGCCATAGCATACCCTCTTCCTCATTGGCTTGGCGGTAATGACGCGGTGTCGCCCAAGGCTTCGCTCTATTTCCTGGTGTTCGTGCTCGCGCTCCCGTTGCTCACCATGAACTATCTCGGGGGCGGCATGCTGCGTTGTGCTGGCAACATGAAAGTGCCAGGAGGGCTCAATGTCATGATGTGTCTGCTTGATGTGCTCTTCAATTTTTTCCTCATTTTCCATTCCCGGCAGATTGATCTCCTTGGCATGCATATACCGGTTCCGGGAGCAGGTCTCGGGGTTCTTGGCGCGGCTCTCGGCACAGTCTCTGCCGAGATAGTGACGGCGGGAGCCATGATGTGGTATCTCTGTTTCCGGCAGCAGGGCTTGGACATAGCGCGTGAGCGCGGAAGCTTCCGTCCTGTCAGGGATGTGATACGCAAGGCCATGAGGGTTTCCGCTCCGATGACGCTTGAGCATGCGGTGATATGTGGCGCGCAGATCGCCGTGACAGTCATTGTGGCTCCCCTCGGCGTAATGGCTATAGCCGCCAATGCGTTCGCTGTCACGGCCGAAAGCATATGCTATATGCCCGGCTACGGCATAGGCGACGCCGCCACCACGCTTGTGGGGCAGAGCTACGGCGCACGCAGGCTCGACCTTGCTCGGCGGTTCGGTTACATCACAGTGTCTCTCGGCATGGTCACCATGACTCTTATGGGCATTGTCATGTATATATGTGCCCCATGGGTCATGGAACTGATGTCGCCCGTCAGCGGCATTGTCGATCTTGGAGTGCGGTCGTTGCGCATAGAGGCGTTTGCCGAACCTATGTTTGCAGCATCCATCGTCGCATACGGCGTGATGATAGGGGTAGGGGACACCATTATTCCGGCAGCAATGAATTTCTGTAGCATATGGCTCGTGCGTCTGCCGCTTGCCGCGCTTCTTGCACCGTCAATGGGGCTCGCGGGTGTATGGCTTGCGATGTGTATCGAACTGTCATTCCGAGGTGCCATATTCCTGTGGAGGCTCCTCTCCGGGGCATGGCTCAGGAAAGGGCTTTGAGAAAGAGCTTGCATATTGACATTTTTTTCGCTAAATTTGTGGATTGATTGACGCGTCAGGATATTTTGAACCTGCCGCGGAGACTCCAGCGATTCTATCATGTTTGACGGTACCCTTGATAAAGACCTCGTGTCCGATGCTTCCGTATGCGACATGCTCGTGCGTGTGGGCACGGATTCCGTTGATGTGGCTGTGTTCTCGGTTGTTGCCGACAACAGTCTCATATATCGGTCGTTCCCTGTCGCATCCCCCTCGGCGGGTGTCAGGGCTCTTGAAGATGTGGTGTATGACAATCCGTTAATGCTGTGCGATTTCCGTAAAGTGAGCATAATTGTCGGCACAACATGCTATGCCGTTGTTCCGTCTGATGCTGCCGATGAGACAAGTGCTGTCGGCATTTTCCGCGCGCTTCATCCGGCCTACAGCGGACATGTGTCGGTTCTCGGCACTGCCACACGTAACGCTTCCGTTGTGTGCGGGATCGAAAGTGAACTCAGCGGGTTCATCGGCCGTACGTTTCACGGCGCATCTGTGATGCCGCATATTGTGCCGCTCATACGGTATTTTGCCTCCAAGCCCTGTCGGGGCAACTCAAGGCGCATGGTGTGCAATTTCCGTGGCACTTCATTCGATATAGTCATGCTCGACGGCAATTCCCTCCTGCAGGCCAATACATTTGCTTTCAGCAATCCTATGGATGCCGTCTACTACATTCTTGCGTCGCGCTCACGTCACGGTCTCGACCCCTATAATGACGAAGTGCTTCTTACAGGCGACAGAATTGTGCGTGAGGAGGTGACACCCGTGCTGCGTAAATACATATCGCGTGTCATGCCTGCCATATTCCCGCCGCAGATGTTCCGTGCCGGCAAAGATGCGATGCTGGCTCCGTTTGACTTAATTGTGACTCCGTTATGCGAATAATCCGAGGTAAATACGGACGCCGCCGGTTCGACGTCCCCACCAATATAACCGCCAGGCCCACCACCGATTTTGCGCGCGAGAACATTTTCAATGTCATTGAGAATATCGCCGACATTGAGGGCTCACGCTGTCTTGACCTCTTTGCCGGTACAGGTGCCGTGTCATTTGAATTCCTCTCGCGCGGTGCCGCATCTGTGACTTCGGTAGAGAAATCTCCCGTGCAGGGACGTTTCATAGAGAAGGTGGCACGTGAACTTCATGACAGCAACATCAGGCTTCTGCGCACTGATGCCGTGCGTTACATACGCGACGCCGCGACATCTTATGACATTGTGTTTGCCGATCCCCCTTACAATATGGAGGGATTCGCCGAAATTCCTGCCGCCGTTCTGTCGAGCCGTCTTCTGAAACCTGGAAGCGTGTTCATAATGGAGCATTCCAAGGCCTACGATTTCTCTTCTCTGCCATGGTTTGACCATCATCGTGCCTACGGTTCCGTCAATTTCTCCATTTTCATTGTTCCTTCCGATCCGTCCCCCCTCCGGGAACATGAGGATGGCGGTGAGATCCCCGCAGATGAAAAAAATAATGCCGCAGAGGCATAAAATCGGCTGCGAAGTGTTAACTTTGCACATTTAAGTAACTCGCATAAATTAGCTGACACATAATTATGAAGTATTTTCGAGAGATTTTCGGGATGGAGCGAAGGAGTGTAGCGAGCTACACGACTGAGCGACAGCGCGAAAATCGCCGAAAAGACGAATAAGGATGTGTCAGCCCGAAGGGTTACTTGAAATTATTTTAATTATAACTAATTTATAAGAGTTACTTTTTTAGTAGATTCATAACAAATACCCGTAATATGGACTTATTTGAAAGAATTTCCGCCGATATCAAGGCTGCCATGCTCGCTCGTGACAAAGTGCGTCTGGAGACTCTGAGAGGCGTAAAGAAAGAATTCCTTGAGGCTAAGACTGCCAAAGGTGGCGACGGATCCTTGTCGGATGATGCCGCTATGAAGATCCTCGCAAAGATGGTGAAGCAGCGCAGGGAGACCGCTGTGATATACGAGGAACAGAATCGCCTCGATCTGCGCGACAATGAGCTGGCTGAGGCTGCTGTGATAGAGGAGTATCTGCCTAAGCAGCTTTCCGAAGATGAACTCACCGAGGAGCTTAAGAAGATTATAGCTCAGGTAGGTGCGACTTCACCCAAGGAGATGGGAAAGGTCATGGGCGTGGCTTCCAAAGCCCTTGCCGGACGTGCTGACGGTAAAGCTATTTCTGCAAAAGTCAAGGAACTTCTTAATTGATCTAAGGATGCTTACTCTACAACAGATAAAAGAGGATCCCGAGCGCATAATTGCGCGCCTCGCTGTCAAAGGTTTTGACGGAAAACAGGGTGTAAACGATGTCATTGATTTCGATGACGAGCGTAGGAACCTCCAGTTCCAGAGCGACAGTCTCGCTGCCCAGCTCAAGAAGAAAGCCGACTCCATAGGCCGCCTCATGAAGGAGGGCAACAAGGCTGAGGCTGAGGAGGCCAAGAAGGAGGTTGCTGAAATGAAGGAGAGGCAGAAAGAGCTCTCCGAACGTCTCGCAACCACCGAGAATGCCATACGCGACATACTTCTCGGCATGCCTAATATCCCTTGCGACATGGTGCCGGAAGGGCTCACTGCTGCCGACAACGTGGTCGAGAAGACCGGCGGCCCGATGCCCGAGCTTCCCGAAGACGCGCTCCCTCACTGGGATCTCGCCAAGAAGTACAATCTCATCAACTTTGACCTCGGTGTCAAGATCACGGGTCCCGGTTTCCCCGTTTATATCGGCAAGGGTGCCAAGCTGCAGCGCGCACTCATCCAGTTCTTCCTTGACCGTGCCTCCGAGGCCGGTTATCTCGAAGTTCAGCCCCCCTATGTGGTCAACGAGGCTTCGGGCTACGGCACCGGTCAGCTCCCCGACAAGGAAGGACAGATGTACTTCGTCAATGAGGACAGGCTCTACCTCATACCTACGGCTGAAGTCCCTGTGACAAATCTCTACCGCGATGTGATAATACCCGCCGATCAGCTCCCCATAAAGAACTGCGCTTACTCCGCTTGTTTCCGCCGCGAGGCCGGAAGCTACGGCAAGGATGTGCGCGGTCTCAACCGTCTTCACCAGTTCGACAAGGTGGAGATCGTGCGCATTGAGAAGCCCGAGAACTCCTATGCAGCTCTTGAGGAGATGAAGGACCATGTGCAGGGCCTGCTCGAAAGCCTCGGTCTGCCATGGCACATACTCCGCCTGTGTGGCGGTGACATGAGCTTCACATCTGCCATAACATTCGACTTTGAGGTTTATTCAGCCGCTCAGGGACGCTGGCTCGAAGTGTCATCCGTATCAAATTTCGAGACATATCAGGCCAACCGTCTTAAGTGCCGTTACCGCACCGCCGACAAGAAGACCCGTCTGTGCCACACTCTCAATGGCTCAGCTCTTGCGCTTCCGCGCATAATGGCTGCACTTCTTGAGAACAATCAGACGCCTGATGGAATAGTAGTGCCGGAATGCCTGCGCAGGTACACAGGTTTCAGCATCATCAACTAATCAGCCCGTCCGATTGTTGTATCCTTGAAAATTGACAACATATTTATGGAAACAACACGACAAGCTAAGATATCACGTCTCATACAGAAGGAGCTGAGCGAGATATTCCGGTTACAGACTGCCAAGACCAATGGCGTGCTTGTATCGGTGAGCGCGGTGAGGGTGTCCCCCGACCTGAGCATCGCCAAGGTATATCTCTCGATATTCCCCCCCGAAAAGTCCAGGGAACTGCTGGAAAGCATATCCGCCGGTGCCAAAACCGTGCGTTACGAGCTGGCACAGCGTGTAAGATTCCAGCTCAGGAAATGTCCTGAACTGGCTTTCTACCTTGACGATTCGCTCGACTACATCGAAAATATCGACAAGCTCCTCGGTAAACAGCCCGAATGACATGCTCGCTCTGCGCATAGCACTGCGCTATCTTATAGCAAAAAAAAGCCATGCCGCCGTCAATATCATATCAATGATATCGATGGCGGGCATTGCTGTTGCCGTAATGTCCATGGTGTGTGTGCTGTCCGTATTCAACGGCTTCACCGATCTTGCCTCATCCAGGCTGTCCGCCATAGACCCGTGCGTCAAGATCACTCCGCGTGACGGTGCCGTGATATCCGATGGCGACTCCCTGTCACGTGTCGTGTCATCGGTACCGGGCGTCGCGTGCGTAAGGCAGGTGCTTGAGCAGCGTGCTCTTGCCGTGAGCGACGGTGACCAGATGCCGGTCAGGGTAAGGGGCATTGAAGAGGGCTATTCTGATGTTTCATCTCTGTCCGGTCTGGTCATAGACGGCGAGATGATCGATTCTCCCTCCTCCCGCTGCGCATTGCTTAGTGTCGGTGTGGCTGTCCACACCGGAGCACGGCCGTCAAGTGAATACCCGTTTCTGCTCACGGTCCCCCGTCGTCTCGGACGCATCAATCCGGCATTCCCTATGGCGGCATTCCGCACCGACACCCTCATGGTGAGCGGAGTGTTTCAGTCCAATCAGGGGGAATACGACGAGGACCTTGTGTTCATCCCCCTGCAGTCGGCGCGAACTCTGTTTGACTACACCTCCGAAGCCTCATCGCTTGACATAGCGGTGGATCCCGGATATGATATCGCCGGAGTAGTTGATGCGATACGCGCACGCGTCGGCCGGGGTTATATTGTCGCCGACAGGCTGCAGCAGCAGGAGGCCTCCTTCCGCATGATTGAGATTGAGAAATGGATCACGTTCCTGATGCTCCTTTTCGTATTGGTCATGGCTTCGTTCAATATCCTGTCCACCATGTCCATGCTGATAATTGAGAAAGAGGACAATATGCGCATCCTCACGGCTCTCGGCGCGTCAAGAGCTATGCTCAGGAGCATATTTCTGCAGCAAGGCATGCTCATCGCGCTTGTAGGTGGACTGATAGGGATTGTCTTAGGTACCGCGTTGAGTCTCCTGCAGCAGCATTTCGGCATAATATCGCTTGGTGGAGACCCCTCGCAGATGTCCATAGAGTATTACCCGTGCCGCCTGTCTGTGACCGATCTGCTCCTGTCCTCGGCTGTGGTGCTCGTCATTGGATTCCTGTCAGGCCTTGTGTCTTCACGCTCCCTGCCTCGATTGGACCGTTGACTTTTTTTGAATTGACAATTGTTTTTTGTAACTTAGCGGTCAGTAATAATCCATAAGTAACTCGCATCTCATATTACTATTATGTCTCATCGTTATTGTGTCATAATGTGCGGTGGCGTAGGGAGCCGTTTTTGGCCCTATTCACGTGAGGACCGTCCGAAACAGTTCATAGATTTCTTAGGCACAGGACGTTCTCTCCTGCAGATGTCCTATGACCGCATACTCCCCCTCGTTCCGAAGGAGAATATTATTGTCGTGACCAATGAGAAGTACGCGCCTCTCATACGTGAGCAGCTCCCCGAACTGCTTCCGCACAACATTCTTCTTGAGCCGGCAAGGCGCAACACCGCTCCCTGCATAGCATGGGCGGCCTATCACATAGCGGCCATAGATCCCGAAGCTTCCATGATAGTCGCGCCAAGCGACCATCTGATCACTGGCGAGAACATGTACTGCGAATGTGTGTCTCGTGGATTTGAATTTGTCGAAGCCGGCGACGCGCTCCTTACTCTCGGCATAACCCCCGTGCGCCCCGAGACAGGATACGGTTACATACAGATCGGTGCTCCGGTTGCCGACGACATAAACAAGGTGAAGACATTCACCGAAAAGCCCAATCTTGAACTTGCCAAAGTCTTCCTTGAGACAGGCGAATTCTTCTGGAACGCAGGAATTTTCCTTTGGAAGGCTTCCTCCATCATAAATGCCTTGCGTCGCTACACTCCTGACCTCACAGCACTCTTTGACCGTGGGGAAGGACTTTTCGGCACCCCTGGCGAAAGTGATTTCATCAGCCGTAATTTCGGAGCATGTCCCGCCAACTCCATAGACTATGCCGTGATGGAGAAAGCCGACAATGTGTATGTCGAATGCGCCCGCTTCGGGTGGAACGATCTCGGCACATGGAGCTCGCTTTACGACAATTCACCCAAGGATGCCGACAGCAATGTGGCGCGTGGAGGAAATCTCGTGGCATATGACTCCAACGGCAATATTTTCGTGACACCCGACGGCAAACTTGTCGTGGCCGACGGCCTTAAGGACTACATCGTGGCCGATGCCGGCGATGTCCTGCTCATATGTCCCAAGGCCGACGAACAGCGCATCAAGCAGATGGTCAATGACGTGAAGATGCGCTTTGATGAGGATTATCTTTAGAGGTTATTAAACAACCTCTTAAACAACTTAAACAACGACCTCTAACTTTTGACAGCCATGGAACCACAGCCCTACTCCCTGACGCCTGAGGAGGAGAGCCGGCTGATTGACGATGAATTTGCCGATCTTCTGCAGGGGTACATCAGTAGCAACCATCGCAAGAAGGTTGATATAATAGAGCGCGCTTTCAGATTTGCGCGCTCGGCCCACGACGGGGTGCGCCGACGCTCCGGCGAGCCTTATATTCTGCACCCTATAGCAGTCGCCAAGATCGCTTCCCGTGAGATCGGCCTCGGTTCCACGTCCATATGTGCCGCTCTGCTCCACGATGTGGTCGAGGACACAGAGTACACGGTCGAGGATATTGAGAGGCAGTTCGGTAAGAAAATTGCCGAGCTTGTGGCCGGTCTCACAAAGATTTCAGGCGGTATTTTCGGTGACCGGGCCTCCGCTCAGGCCGAGAATTTCAGAAAGCTGCTTCTCACAATGAGTCAGGACATACGAGTGGTCCTGATTAAGATGGCTGATCGTCTGCACAACATGCGCACCCTCGGCTCAATGGCCCCCAACAAGCAGTACAAGATAGCCGGAGAGACTCTCTACATATATGCTCCGCTTGCTCACCGCCTCGGGCTGTTCAGCATAAAGACCGAACTCGAGGACCTGAGCTTCAAGTTCGAGCACCCCGCCGAATATGCCCGCATAGCGTCTCTGATCAAAGGAAGCGAGGAGAAGCGCGAGATGGTCTACAATAACTTTGCCGCGCCTATCCACCGACGTCTTGCCGCGATGGGACTGACCTACGAGGCCAAGGCAAGGGTAAAGTCCGTCTACTCCATATGGCGGAAGATGGAATCTAAGCACATACCCTTCGAGGAGGTATATGACCTCTATGCCATGCGCATTATTTTCGACCCGCCGGAAGGAGTGGGGGAGAAGGAGATGTGCTATCGCATATACGCGGCTCTGACCGATCTGTACCGTCCGCACCCCGAGCGTATACGTGACTGGATCACTGTCCCTAAAGCCAACGGATACCAGGCCCTGCATGTCACCCTCATGGGCCCTGACGGTAACTGGATAGAGGTGCAGATTCGTTCGCGCAAGATGGACGAGATTGCCGAAAAAGGTTTCGCCGCCCATTGGAAATACAAGATTGGGGGCGAAGGTGAGGAGGAGAGCGAACTCACGGTATGGCTTCGCACCATAAAGGATATACTCGACGACCCCAATCCGAATGCGATAGACTTTCTTGACACCCTGAAGCTTAATTTCTTTTCAAGCGAGATTGTCGTGTTCACACCCAAGGGTGAACTTCTTACGCTCCCTTCCGGTGCCACGGTTCTTGATGTCGCTTACACGCTCCATTCCGAGATCGGAAACCATTGTATTGCCGGAAAGGTCAACCACAAGCTTGTGCCGCTGTCTCGGAAACTCAATTCAGGCGACCAGGTCGAGGTCCTCACATCACAGTCCCAGTCCCCTAAACAGGAGTGGATGTCATTCCTGTCCACAGCCAAGGCCAAGACCCGTCTGCGCAAGGAGCTCAGGCGCGAGCAGATGCCCTATGTGGAGGAAGGACGGAAGATTTTCGAGAAATTCCTTGAGGACAATCACATTATCCTCAATAATAATGTGATCACAAAGATCCTCGGCCGATATCAGGTGCAGACACGTGAAGAACTCTTCCTGAAACTCGGATCCGGAGTGGCCTCGATTGACGACTATCTTAATGTCAACACGTCCTCAGGTGCCCGGTCACTCGTAAGCAGACTCTTCCGGCTTGGCTTCAGCGGCCTTAAGCCCAAGCGGGGCAGCTCGGAGAAAGCCTCCGGCGATTCATCCCCCGCTGCCGAAGCCCCGCAGATTAACACCCATAACGTGTACGTGCTCCATGACGACGGCAAAGAGCGCAACTACACGCTCGCCGACTGCTGTCGCCCGATTCCGGGCGACGACGTGATGGGCTTTCTGTGCTATGACGGCAAAGTCGAGATACACTCCCTCACATGCCCCCACGCGCAGAAGCTCAAGGCAAGCTATGGTGACCGACTCCTGGCTGTGAAGTGGGACAACGTGAAGAGCGAGTTCATTGCTAATATACGCATCGAAGGCATAGACCGCCATGGTATCCTTCAGGAGCTTGCCGGTCTGATATCCAACTCTCTGGAGATTGACATACGGCGTCTCAATATAGAGGCCAAGGGAGAAGTGTTCAGCTGCAGCCTCGATGTAAAGGTTTCTGACACGTCTCAGGTCGACTCCCTGTGTGCCAAGGTTTTGAAAATCAATGGTGTCAAGCGTGCCGACCGCGTGAAGTGACCTCCCCCCGGCCTCTATCTCACTGCTATGCGCTTGGCAGCTGATGCCGATGTTGAGGGATTGCTTTCGCTTCCCTCCGTTGTCACGGTGGCGCGGTACACATATATGCCGTGACCCACGCGGTTGCCGTTGAAATCCGTGAGATCCCATTTCACCGGTACGGTCAGATACATCTCGGCGCGTCCGCGGGTCATGTCGCTCCACACGTGTCGCCCCGACAAGTCATAGATGTCTATCCTCACGCTCAGCATTGCGTCAGGACGGTTATGTGATATATAGAAGTTAGCCTCGGTGGAAGCCGGATTGGCATCGGAATATATGTCGAAAATCTTTGGTGAGAGCCCGGGATCCACTGTGAAGTCTATTGACGCCGAGGTCGTGTTGCCTGCCACGTCCCACACTTTCAGAGTTGCGTTGTGTGGCCCGGCTGACAGCTCGGGCAGCTGGTAGGAGAGATTGCCCGCAGGTGATCCGTCGGAGTCGGGTATGAAGTACGACGACAGATCACTGAAATTCATCGTTCCGTCGATGTGCAGAGTCATGCGGTGTCCTATCCCTGCGAGCGACATGTTTATCCCCTTGTCGTCGCTCAGGCGGGCGAGAAGCATCGGGCTTGCATTCACGGCGTCGCCGCTGCGGAATGTCTCATGGTTGAGATACATGGATTCGATCACAGGTGCTTTGTCGTCGGTTATGGCGTTTTCGTCATATCCGTACACATAGAAATCCCTGTTCGTTCCGGCTCCCCCAAGTCGTATGTCGCTGTCGCTTTGGGCATACATTGACAAGGTCGCGTTGCGGTAATTGTCAGATATCTCGGGCGGTAGGATTATGGTGCATTCCCATCTGCCGCCGGTCACTTTGGCGCGCCCCGTATAGAGCTGGGCCCCCTGCTCGTCATACACCATGCCCCCGGTTGTCCCGTTTTCCCTTCCCAGGGTGGTGTGGCTTTGTTCGGCGTCATAGAGTGTTAGTTCCACATAGCCGTCAAACGATTCCATCACCTCGCCGCTGTAGCGGCGCACCGAGCCTGTGAGCCTTGTCTCCCCGAGGGCTCTTATTGTCGGCTGTTCCGACACTCCGTCATCGGCATTTACAGCCATGGAGTTTATACTGTCGAGCGTCACCACATTTTCCGGGAACGCCGGCCGCATGGCTGGGTCTCCGAGCAGCACATAGCGGAGCTTGTTGGAGTCCGCGCCGGCTCTGTTCTTTGACCGGCGCAGTATCTCCCCTATAGGGCGTATCCGGAAGTCGCTGCCAGTATTGAAAAGCTCCTTCCCCAGGGCTGAGGTAAGGATCCCGTTGCGTGATATGTACACAGTGCGCGTCGCCGATATACCTCCGATGATTCCACCGGCATCCGAAAGGGCAAGATTCTCCAGCCCGCAGTGCTCATCGCTGTCCCAGTGCGCGAACGTGCAAGTAGCTCCATAGAAGAAAGGTGCGCGGCGAAGATAAAGTCTCTGCAGATCGGAGAAATTCAGCAGGCCGTCCCTGCTTATGCTGTTGTTCGAGGAATGCCCCACATAGTTCCACCACACGACCCCCTCGTTGAGCATGGTGTGCATCTTTTCGCGGGAAGCGGCGGCGACACCCCCAGTCAGAGGCTCCTCATCCACATACACCTTATGATATGTCATGTCACGCCCTTTGGCGAAAGAGCGGAAGCTCCTCTCCATATCCTCGGTCTGAATCATATGTATATTGTCGTTGCCGTTGTCGGCCACAAGCATCACTCGGTTGCGCCATCTCCCGCTCTTTGGTGTCTTTATGTAGGATATGAGACGGTCAGTGTACACCTTTGCCTCATCGGCATTATGGGCCGGGATCCTCCCTACGCCTATGTCGAGCGAAGACGACGGCAAATACTGTCCCGAATTGTCGCCCAGCATCGCCAGCGCGTCATCAGTGCTGTAGGAAGTCTGTTCCGACAGGCCGCCGTCGGTCTGCCACACCGGGCATGTGGCGTCACTGTTATTGCGCCATGTCTGGGTTATCTTCCGGTGATCATAGTTGACGCTCCCCATGAGCAGTGCGTATTGCAGGTGATGCCCGTCCTGACTGTCCCTCCCTCGGTCATAGAACATCTTCAGGCATCGGCGCATCGCGTTTATGTCGGCGCATCCGCTCCCGAACTCATTGGCCGTCTCCTCGATATCCGCCACAAGCACACGCATTGAGTCGCACTCCTCGTGTAGTCGGGCTATGCGTTCAGCCTGTTCCCGCAGGGAGGCATGCGTGAATATCACCATGTCGGGTACGGCTGACCCGTGTATGTCCTGATTGCGCACATGCCCCGCCACTTTCGGTGTCAGGAATGCTGCATTCTCGTCCCATGCGGCATATCTGCGTCTCCCGTAGTAATCGTTCCTCCATGTGGCCCGCCCCTCCGACAACGAAGGTGCCATCTTGGCTATGTTGAGCGGATCGCTGACATCCCATATCCGCGTCGATTCCATGGCTCCCTTCAGGCTCACTGTGGTGCTGCCGGCTGTGAAGTCAAGACGCCGTGATCCGGGCATCGATATCTCCCGTTCATAGCATATGGTGATGTTGTCCAGATGGGCGAGTGTCACGCCTCCTATGGGCGACGCTGTGATGGTCAGGGTCAGCCGCTCGCCTGTGCTCGTGAGTGTGCGCAGCGACGTCACTGACGCTCCGTATTCAGTGGTCCCCTCTACGCGGTCCGAAGTCAGCGGAGTGAGCGTTTTGCCGTTTTCCGCGAATGTGAGTTGCACGCCCGCACTCGATTTTGCGAAAAATTCACACCGCATCGTGGCAGGGCTGTCCGCCACCCTCCCGGGCATGTCGAATGTGAAGCTTCTCGTAGGAGTGAACTTGAAGTCCTCCCCCACGATGAGATGTCCGCTTCGTGACGGGCTGACAGTCTCAAGCTCATGGCGTACACTCTCCGTAAAGCTCGTGATCCCTCTCTCTCCGGCAGCGGGCGCGCTCCCTTCCGTAGGGACGGCCCGCGCTTCGGCCTCACGGTCGCTTATGAAGTAATATCCGTTTGTGCTGTAGGGGTTGGTGGTGTGGTAGTGGGTGCCGTCGTCGCAGTCATGGCGTGTGAGCGGCCCCTCGGCATAGAACACTATCCCCCGCTTTGTCAGCTCGCTCTGTACCATAGGCAGATCGTCGGTGTAATTGTCGGCCGACAGCATGTCGGGTATCCTCTTCCCACCGTAGCCGTACACTCTCACCTTTTCGGGATTGTCAAAGCCCCATGCCCGAAGCTCCGACACGCTCACAAGATGCATCCCGCTCTCGGCTACACTGATCTTAACCCAGTGCCCCTGCTTCAGAACCGAGGATTTTGCATAGATGTCAGGCGAAAATGCCGATGCACGTGATACGCATGCTAACGAAAGTACCACACACAATATATATAGCAGTTGACACGGTTTCATTAATACACATAAGTAACTCGCATAAATTAGCTGACACATAATTATGAAGTATCAGCCCTAAGGGTTACTTGAAATTATTTTAATTATAATAAGAGTTACTTATCTACACGTTTATCAACGTGTCTTAACAATACTTTATTGCAATGATGTCATTAATTAGGGATATTCAGTTAATGGCTAACTGATTATTTGCCAATATCATAGATATTTCGTAACTTTACAAAGAACCCCCG
>ERZ808040.529-NODE-529-length-32078-cov-4.111153_pt1 | contig 32078 bp, 31 predicted proteins | sample MGYA00380191_ERZ808040 | MGnify/ENA primary metagenome ERZ808040 (study PRJEB31490, sample SAMN06133395) | mouse gut metagenome | isolation source: J6 | host: mice | place: China: Chengdu | collected 2015-05 ...
GGTTGGCCATTGCCGTGAGATTGCTGCACAGTTTGGTTCTCCCCATGTGGGAATGAACAGCAATTATTTTGCTTCTAATTCTAAGTCCATTGACTTTGTGACTATTTTTGGTATAGCAGCTCTTGTGCTGGCTGGCGGATATGTAGTTATCCAGAGTATTTTCCGTATTTCTATTAATGACAAAATACAAAACTATGGACAGCTTCGTACCATTGGCGCAACACCTAAACAGCTCCGGCGCATTGTGAAAAAGGAGAGTAGGCGGTTGGGCGGCATTGGGATTCTAATTGGCATCTTGCTGGGTATGGGCGGCGGCCTGTTCCTATTCCCAAAAGGTTTTCATGGGGCTTATTATGGGGTAGCTGTGCTTTTGACCGTGGTGGTTTGTTGGTTCATGGTATCCGTTTCAGTTCACAGACCAGTCAAAATAGCCGCCAACATCTCACCACTTGAGGCAGTATGTTTTTCCGCAGGACAGGAAAAGACTTGCAGCAGGAAGAAACACCGGAAACTAAGTCCTGTATCCATGGGATTTGCAAATTTTGGGCGCGACCGCAAAAAGTCAGTGAGTATTGCAGTATCTTTAAGCCTGGGCGGAATCCTTCTTCTGGTGGTGTCCTCCATGGTTTTAACACGCTCGCCCCAGCAGGCCGCAAGGCTGTTTTTCCCAGACGGAGATTATAAGATATATCTGTCTTCAGAGCAACCAGAGGAAGAAATTATGGCTGCTGGTAATCCGTTAAATGAAGAGTTGCGGCAGAAGATCCTTTCTGTGGACGGGGTGACGGATGTGCTGGTTATCCGCCGATCTCTGCATGCAAAATTTGAAACTTCCGAAAGTGCCGAAGCTGGTATGTGCGACATGCTGACAGACACAAACTACATGGATGTAGAAGCTGTACTGGTATCTGGTTCCATGCCGACAGATGCCCACAGTATCCTTCTGGGTACGAACTATAACAAGTACCATGCTGATATGGATGTTGGGGCCACCATGGAACTGTCTTTGGGGCAGGAAACCACGACAGTTATCATATCTGGACTATTTGATACAGCGAAGATGACAAACGGACATGGTGCGCTTGCACTGGATTCCGCGGCTTTGTTCGCGCCGGAGGAGCTGTTTTATGAGCTTTATCCCAAAATCGAAAGCTTTGACTATTCCTGGAGTATTGTTAGCGATCCGAAAAAAGCAGAATCTGTGGAAAGGGGTTTGCAGGAGGCTGTATCTGGCTGTAGCAATCTTGGGCTAGATACCATAGCCACACATATCGAATATGAGAAAATGCAGAGTAGTATTGTTTTTGGCAGCCTGCAGGCTCTTTCCTGGCTAATATTCCTGTTTGGCGTTGTCAATCTGATCAATACGACACTTTCCAATCAGGTATCCAGAAAGTGGGAGAACAGCATCTTGCGCTCCGTTGGCCTGACCGGGAATCAGCTATGCCAGATGAGTGTTATCGAGGGAATGTGCTATGCGCTTTTTGCGGCGCTTACGGTCTTAATCTTAGGCCTGCCGCTTTCCATGGCAATTTGTGCAGAAGTAAGTAAAAAATCTTTTGCTGGCATGGTTGTCCCTTATCAGTTCCCTTTTCTGGAAATGGGGCTGTTCCTTCTTGTGCTGTTTGGCATGGAGGGGATTCTATCTGTCTGGATGGTACACAGGCAGAAAAAGCAATCCCTGGTAGAACAGATGCGTGTGCAAAGGTAAAATTACCCTGGATAATTCTATCCTGGGAAAAATACCCTGAGTAATTGCCAGAATTTTATTCACAAATAGGGATAAGGTTGCCAGAGAAATTGAGAAGCTGAAAGAGAAAAGGCAGAAACTGGAACAGCAGATCCAGTTAGCTTTCGGGGATGAAAAGAAAATCCGGGAATTGGAGAAAAGGTTGGCACAGATAGAAAACGAGTTAAGCCAAAAAGACAATGATACATGCAGGTGGCAGAATATTTCTGTATCAGAATAAAAGAGATCCAGATTTTTAGTGTGGTATCAATACCGGGAGATGGTGGCAAATGCGCACTGTTTTTTGGTATTTTTGAAATAGCAGTATCATTTGCTATTAGGCTGTAGCTATTGGAAAGGAAATAAAATGAATAAGAAAAAATGGATTCGTATTGCGTCGGTTTATTCGATTATATATACAACAATTACATTGTTGAGCAGTGTTTTATATCTTTGTAGTGGCATTTATGAAGATCCAAGTGGTAACTGGCATGAATTAGACAGAGCTATCATTCTCCTAATTGGGATAGCAGCATTTGAACTGTGTACAAATCTGCCTGTTAATCCTTTGGTTTTCAGATATTTAATTGCATATATTCCCTCTCAGCTGTTGGCATTCGTGTATGTCTGGTTTAGCGGACTGCGGGAACCTTTGGCGGAAACAGCGTACAGGGATATTTGGATTAACTTTACGAGCCTTTTTGTGCTGTTATGTATCATTAATACTGCTGTTTATGTTTTTAAGAAAAAGAAAGGGCAGAAAGGCAATGAGTAAATACAACGCTTTGTGGGAATATGTGCAGAAAATCGGAAAAGAATCTTTTCAGTTGACCTTTGAGGAGATTCAGGAGATCGTGGGGATACCAATTGACCACTCTTTTCTGAAATATAAGAAAGAGCTTGCAGAATATGGCTGGCAGGTCGGGAAAATATCCATGAAAGAGCAGACGATACGCTTTCATAAGGTTGGCTGATTTTGGAATTTTATAAAACTGATTAGTTAGAGTGATAGGGAAAGCAATTTACAACAAAATTCCGGATGGTGGTATTAACGAGTCGATGTATATTGATATTAATGGCACGAAGCAGTGGATTAATATTTATGAAAAGGACATAGATAATCCCGTTTTGCTGTATTTGCATGGTGGCCCAGGATATTCAACAAGTCATTTAGATTATGTTATTACAAGAAAATGGGCAGATGTATATACAATAGTAACTTGGAACTAGCATAATTGTGGGAAAGGCTATAACTTGAGCAGAATTATATTGCTTTGACAAAAGATTTGTTTTTAAATGATGGGAAAGAGGTTACAGAGTATGTGTTGGATTATCTGTCGAAGGATAAATTGACTTTTTAGGACAGGGACGACATTCAACCAATATTGTGACTTCAACAAAGAACCTAAGGGAAAACTCACTTGGTATAAATTTAGTGTTTTCAAGGGTTTGCGGACTTTTTAGAGATAAGATATAACAATTATTAAATGCTATAAAAGTGTTTTATTAGAATTCCTGTTTGTCAGGAAGTCACATATTAAAAAAATGATGTTGATTGAGGTAGATATATATATGGGAAGAAACATAAAATGCAAACCAAATAATTTGTGCATTGCAATATTTACGCTTTGTTTGTCTGTAAGGTTTGTAGAATATTTTCTGATTAAAACAGATCAAACCGCTATTGGAGAAAATGTGCTTCATAAAGTAGCTGGAATTATTATATTGGTGCTGGCATTGAAAAGGATAAATCTCTCATGGAGTAATATTGGATTTCAAAGAAATGGTTTTGTAAGTAGTATTTTGAAAGGCTTGTTATTGGGAGGTGTCTGCTTTACCATTTCGTTTGGGTTAGAATTAGCAATTTTAGCTCTGCAAGGCAATCCTGTACATTTAGAAATATATATTAGCAGTTTTTCTTTAACTGGTTCTCAAATAAAAAATACTAATTTTGTTTTCTTCTTGTTATGTATATTATTTAATATTGTCAATGTATGGATGGAGGAGGGTATTTTTCGCGGTCTGTTTATTAAAACGCTCTCTGAAACAAAGTTATTTATGCAAGCGAATTTTATTGCAGCATTTTTATTTGGTATTTGGCACATTGTAATGCCAATCAGAAGCTATATAAATGGAGAAATGTCATTTGCAGCAATGGTTTTAATGAGTATCGGTTATATAATTCTTGCCGGAATTATGGGAATCAAATGGGGGCTTCTTTACCGCATAACAGGAAATATATGGGTAGGGCTTGGGGACCATTTATTAAATAATACTGTTGCTACAAATATGTTGCATGTCGTTTCGCTAAAGGGAGCAGACGAATTACAAATTGTCCGGGTTATGGCAGCACAAATTATTTCCTTTGTTTTTGTGCTGGTAATTTATTATTGCAGGAACAGAAACGAAAATGGATAAATTGAAGCTTGGAGGGAATAATTGGGGCACTGGTTGTAGCAGTGGGTTTTATTGTTCTTTTATGTAGGATTATTGCCTTTTGATGGTTAGGTGCCTACTGAGAAAGTGTTTATTGAAGGGTTCGAGTATTATATTGGGGCCGCAATAATCGAAGAACTTTGATAAAATATTAACGGCTAAAGGACCGTAAAAAGGATTAGTATGCAGATACCCTGTTAAGGGAACTGCCAACCAGAAACTTCCTTTATATATTCGTCTTCTATTTACAAAATCATATTAGCATTACGGATAATAGAAAGGCGGTGAGCAATCACAAAGTTTGCTTGAAAGCTATACAAAAATATGTTATAATATTCAGAAATATGTTTTTACATATTTGCAGGAGAATAAACATGGACAATTTAAATATTGGGAAAAAATTAAAAATTGCCCGTCAGAGTAGAAATATGACCTTAGATGAGTTGGCAGAAGTGACAGGTGTTAGTAAGCCAATGCTTGGCCAGATTGAAAGAGGACAATCCTCGCCAACAGTTACAACACTTTGGAAAATTGCAACTGGTATGAAAATACCGTTTTCGTCCTTTTTACAGGAGCATGGGACTGAATATACAATAGTTGATTTGCAGGAACAAGATGTGCTGTTAGAGGAAAACGGGGCAATGAAAGTATATACGCTTTTTGCCTTTGACCCTATTCGCAGTTGTGAAGCATTTTATATTGAATTTGAATCTGGATGCGAACATAAGTCCGATAAACATAACGATGGCGTGGAAGAATATATTTTTGTCACTCACGGAATGTTGGATATGATTTTGAATGGGACGAAAATTACATTAAGAGAAAAACAGGCAGTCCGATTTGAAGCTAATATTGCACATTCGTATGTAAATCCTTATAAAGATACTTGCAATATTTATAATTTCATATTTTATAAGGAATGAGGGGGTTGAAATGTTTGAATTAAATCAAGTCGGTGAAAGAAGCTATTATATAAACTGTCCTGCGAAAATCGGGATTTATAAGCCAAATGATACAGATGTGTATTTGATAGACAGCGGAAACGATAAAGACGCAGGCAGGAAAGTCCGTAAAATACTGAGTGAAAACGGATGGAACTTAAAAGGAATTATCAACACACACTCTAATGCAGACCACATTGGTGGAAACAAGTATTTACAGCAGCAAACAGGCTGTAAAATATTTGCAGATGGCATTGAATCGGCATTTACAAGGTATCCTCTTTTAGAGCCATCATTTCTGTATGGCGGATACCCATGCAAAGATTTAAGACATAAATTTTTGCTTGCTTCTGAAAGTGATGTCAGTGAGATTACGGATCCCGATTTTCCGAGAGAATTAGAGGTTATTCCACTACACGGACATTTTTTCGATATGATTGGCATCCGCACACCAGATGATGTTGTGTTTCTTGCTGATTGTATCAGTAGTGAAAGCAATTTGGATAAATATCAGATTACTTTTATTTATGATATTGCTGAATATCTAAATACATTGGATAAAGTTGAATCTATGGAAGCTGCTATGTTCGTGCCTGCTCATTCGGATGTTACAAGAAACATCGCAGGCATAGTTCAGCTTAACCGGTCGAAAGTATTTGATATATCAAACAATATACAGTCCATCTTAAAAACTCCTATGTGCTTTGAACAACTCTTAAAGCAGCTTTTTAATGAATATGGACTGGTAATGAATTTTGAACAGTATGTTTTAATAGGAAGTACAGTGCGTTCTTATCTGGCATGGCTAAAAGATAATGAAAAAATAAAGGCAGTTTTTACAGATAATTTGTTATTGTGGAGTAGTTTATAATCTGGAGGAAATCATATGTCTGTTGAAAAAGTAAGAGAATATTTTAAAACAAAGGGAATTGACGGAAGAATACAGGAATTTGAAATTTCAAGTGCAACCGTACCCCTTGCAGCAAAGGCTTTACATTGCGAGGAAAGCCGTATTGCAAAAACGCTGTCATTCCATATAGGAGAAAAGGTGATATTGATTGTTGCAGCGGGCGATGCCAAGATTGATAATACAAAGTATAAAGCTCAGTTTGGAACAAAAGCAAAAATGTTGTCTTTTGATGAAGCTGAGCTTTTGACAGGACACGCTGTTGGAGGTATCTGCCCCTTTGCAGTTAATGAAGGTGTGGAAATTTATTTAGATATATCACTGAAACGCTTTCATACTGTATTTCCAGCGTGTGGCAACTCTAATAGTGCAATAGAGCTTTCAATAAAGGAATTAGAAGAATATTCTGATTTTATAAAATGGATTGATGTTTGCAAAATATTGTGATGAAAAGAAAAACGGAGGGGAATTATCCCTCTATTTCTTCTTTTGCCTTACACATTTGAGATTTTCAAAAGGAATGCCAGCCATTTGGAACCGTAGGTATCCAGACACAACAAACATATCTTTTTTGGGCGAAAGCGGCGTACAGGAAGTATAAGAATATGCTTTTATTTTTGGAAAAACGGATATATAATAAAAGATGATAAATCGGAAGTTAAGATTGAAAGAACGCACTTTTATACAGTGAAAATGAGGTGTTTTGTGAAAAAGAATATTAAAAGCATAATCTCTATATATTCTGTGATATATGCTTGCATTTGTTTTTCGGCATGTGGGACTATAAATAAAGCACAAGTTATGGTGGAAAGTGAAATAAACATTAGTGAAGAATATAATTTACAACTAGAAAGTGGTGAAGAGGATAATAATACAGATAATAGTGCCGAGAGTATTAGTGTTCCTTCAAAAGAAGAAGTAATTGCTATACGAGCTGTTGTATTGGAAGGAATGAATGAAGAAGAAAGTGAACGCTTAATAGAGAATATTAAAATTGCCAATTTGGCAATGGAGTCTGCCTATTTGAATGATAATTTATTTGATAAATTATCGGATTCAGACAGTCTATATTGGCAGTATTTTGACAAAACAGGTGATATACAATTAGGCTGGTGGTATAATAGGCAGATTGTTGATAAAGATGTTATTATGCAGATGGAAGGCATTACGGAGGCAGAATTTTATGAACGAGAGTATGAGCCGGGAATGGTTTATAATCAATTTGATGTAGCAAATTTCATTGAATTAATTGAGGATATGCAGTCATCTGTACAGAATGAAATGTTGTGGGCAGATTTGCAACAATTAATTGATTTGGCTTATATGGCATCCGTAACTCACGAGATGGAGTATGTGAATCAGATTTATAAAGTACTTCATGATTTGGATTACTATCTTTTGCGATATGGAATCAAGAATGTCGGGGCATACACACAGAATATGGGAACTGTCTCAAAATATTATGGGGTGCTTACGGTTTACGGAGCAATCCCTTATGAATTGAATGAAACAAATTCCTATAATGTTCTATACCAAGAAAAAGTAGAGAATGATTTGACAAAATATGGTGATATAGAAATGGTTCATGAAGAATTTCAAGGGGCAGACGGAAGTGTTACCTTTTATTATGATATGGAATGTTTCTATTTCGATAATACTTATCCCATGGTACTAAACGAGACACTTCAAGCTTATTATGATTCTGTGGAAGAAGCCTATATACAAGATTCACAAGTTTATGCCGAACCCTGTGAGGGGAATATAAATACTCCTTACAATAGTTTGATTTTTCAATATTTTACATATGTTGATAAGGATTATGTAAGTTTGGTATATAACAATGTCTCTTACATGGGTGGTGTTCATCCGTATTCTGCAAGGGATGGCATTACGATTGATTGCACGACTGGTAAAATTGTTGCCGTACAGCAGTTTTTGGATGATTCTGATGAGAAAATCGGTGAACAGTTGCAATCAGTGTTGGGAATAGATTCTGCTTCCTTTGACGAATGGGATTATTATCTTTCAAAAACAAGCGTAGTATTTTTTTATTATGATCCAAGATTCTGGGAACCAGTGGCGACACGAAGAATGCGATAAAAAATAAAGTGTTACAAATTAATGTTTATATGTGTAAAATCCTATTTTAAATCATAAGAAACTCTCGTTTGCTGAGGATGTGAAAATTTCAGTTTGTTAAAGAATTACCTAACGATTATTTTACAAATTGTGGATTACTTAGACTGGATATCCGTAGTGATTATGAAATTTCAATTGAGATTATTAAAATTCTAAGATTGATCATCGAACCAACATATTCTCTTTTTGATTGTGATAAAATTGCTACAAAAGCGATTACATTAGCAACAGAACGTATTTTAGCATTGAAAAAATTAGGCTTTAGGTCTTCAGAAGAAAAACTAATAGGGTCTGATGGAACAGAGTATGATTCCTATTTTGTATTGCATCAAGATTAGTAGAATTAAAAATTCCAGTTTGGATTACATAATATTTGCAATAATAATTACATAGTGTTAAAGCGTATAGAAAAATCTATGCGCTTTTTTTACGTAAAAAAACAAAAATAATAACAAAAAATGGAATTATTGTTTAAATTTCAGAACAGCATGTTGCTTTGGCAAAGGGCATAGGAGAAAATATGCAGACTGCCACTATGGTGATACCCTATATGCCATGATTCTAGGTTTGTCAATGGACACAAAAAATTCACAGAAATTGTTATCACTCAATATTGACGAGTGCTAATAATAGTGTTATAATGTTTATAGAACAGATAAAACAGAAAGAATAGATGATTTCTTTTTGATATCTACAGTTCCAATTAACAAATGGTTTTTAATCTAATAAAAAAGGAGAGATGATTTATGATGACACCTAGCATTTTTGGAGAGAACTTATTTGATGATTTCTTTGATGGCATTTTTGATTTTCCTGTGTTGGATGACAAGGCAATGCAGAAAGCACAAAGGGAACTGTATGGGCGTCATGCAGCGAATATGATGAAGACAGATGTGCGGGAACATGATGACCATTTCGAGGTAGATATTGATCTGCCTGGTTTCAAGAAAGACGAACTTTCTCTGGAGCTGAAGGACGGATATTTGGTGATTACTGCGGCCAAAGGGCTCGATAAAGACGAGAAAGAAGAGACAACGGGAAAGTTTGTCCGCCGGGAACGTTATGCAGGCAGCATGAGCAGATCTTTCTATGTTGGCGAGGATATGAAGGAGGAGGATATCCATGCAAAGTATGAAGGCGGCGTGCTGAAGCTGAATGTGCCAAAGATGGAAAGGAATCAGCCACAGGTTGAAGAAAAGAAGTATATTGCTATTGAGTAACAGATTAAAACGGGTGACACGCAGGGGGCAAGATAAGTCCCCTGCTTTTTAAATTTATGAATATTAAGGAAATTAGAATAGAAAACTATTTGGTCAGTCAGGTGTTGGCAGAAATAAAGGCTATTGATGGTATCGAAAACTATTGAAAGCCTTTTTTTGTATAAGAGGTGTGGATAAGTTACAGAAGGGAGATAGCTATAAATTTTACTTATAACAAATCCCAAGATTTAGGTATTATGCAAAGAAAAAAATAATGGCTATAATTGTGTTATTATTCCAAATCTAAGAAGGTGAGAAAATAAAACAGATATTGTGTGGCTATTCCAATACTTATGGTCTTGTGCCAAGAACAACAAGCTTGTATGAATGGGCAGGACGGATAGATAGGTATTGTACAAAATAAGATAGAGGATAAAGGTTATTATATTATAAAAGAAGGATTGTTGGGAAAAAGACAGCATAGGCAACCGGACAGGAGCTGGCAGAAATATTGATATAAATACTGCTTTGTATATACGGATTCCTGTGCTATAATAAACAGATAAAACCTATTAAATTGATAGATATACTAAGTAAATGGAGGCGCAGGTATGACATTATCACAGTTGGTTTATGTAGTAACAGTTGCAGAAAAAAAGTCTATGAATAAGGCGGCAGCAGAGTTGTTTGTTTCCCAGCCTGCTTTATCCGGCGCAATCCGGGATTTGGAAGAAGAAATCCATACACAGATATTTTTACGTTCCAATAAAGGCATTGTGGTAACGGCAGAAGGAGAGGAATTTTTAAGTTATGCAAGGCAGATCGTTCAGATCAATCAGATGATCAATGAGCGTTATACAGAGGATAAGAGCCAGAAGAAAAAGTTTTCTGTGTCCATGCAGCATTATTCTTTTGCAGTTGAGGCATTTATAAAACTTGGAAAGAAGTTTTCCATGAATGAATTTGAACTGGCAGTATATGAGACAAAGACTTTTGATGTAATAGAGAATGTCAGGGACAACCGCAGCGAAATCGGAGTATTGTACCTGAATGATTTTAATAGGAAAGCGCTAAACAAAATTATTTCAGAGAACAAACTGGAATTTGTTCCATTGTTTGATTGTGGTATTTCTGTATATCTTTCCAGGAAGCATCCTTTGGCAGGTAGAACAAAAATTAGTTTTGAGGAATTGGAGCCTTATCCGTGCCTGTCTTTTGAACAAGGCGATAAGAATGCTTTTTATTTTGCGGAGGAAGTACTTAGTACATTGGATTACAAGCAGATTATCAAGACGAATGACAGAGCAACAATGCTGAACCTGATGGTAGGGCTGAATGGGTATACTCTGTGTTCTGGCATTATCTGTGGAGATTTGAACGGAGGAAATTTTGTTTCTGTTTCTTTTGATACATCTGATTATATGACAATCGGATATATTAAAAGAAAGAACATGCCTTTAAGCATGATAGGGCAGGAATATATACAGATACTAAAGAAATATGAAAACCATTCTATAATTCTCGTATAATTAAATTTTAGGAAAGGAAGGAGAAAACAATGGATTACGGTTTTGCAACAAGATGTATTTATGGAAATGGAAAAGATTATGACAAGGATAAAACGGGAGCAATCAGTTTCCCTATTTATCAGACAGCAACCTATGCACACCCAGAAGTAGGAAAAAGTACGGGGTTTGACTACAGCAGATTGCAGAATCCTACGAGACAGCAGGCTGAAAAAATAGTAGCTTCCCTTGAGGGCGGGATTGATGCGCTGGCTTTTTCTACGGGAATGGCAGCAATTACAGCAATGATGGAAATGTTTCAGCCAGGGGATCATCTGATCACAGACACAGATCTGTATGGCGGCAGTATACGGCTGTTTGATCATGTGAATAAGAAGAACCGCATTTTATTCAGCCACATAGATTGTTCCACAGAAGATGTGGAGGAGTACATACAGGAGAATACAAAAGCTATTTTCATTGAAACGCCTACAAACCCCATGATGAATGTAGTGGATATCCGTAAGATCTCAAAAATTGCAAAATTACATGGTATCCTTCTAATTGTGGACAATACATTTATGTCCCCATATTTCCAAAAGCCTTTTGAACTTGGTGCGGATATTGTGATCCATAGCGGTACAAAATTTCTGGGTGGGCATAATGATACACTTGCAGGGTTTATTGTGACCAATTCACAGGAAATATCAGATAAATTCCGTTTTCTCATAAAGACGGTGGGTTCGGGACTCTCGCCTTTTGACAGCTGGCTGATCATTAGGGGGATAAAAACATTGCCGATCCGTATGGAAAGAGCGCAGGAGAATGCAAAGGCTCTGGTGGAATATCTTCTAAGCGAACCGAGAGTGAAAAAAGTCTACTATCCGGGGATACCAGGCAGCAAAGGGTATGAAGTATGTAAAAAACAGGCAAGCGGGTTTGGCAGTATGCTGACGTTTGAAGTGGAGAGCAGGGAATTGGCATTTCATATTTTAAAATCTACCAAATTAATCCCTTTTGCTGAAAGCTTAGGCGGAACAGAAACGCTCCTTACCTATCCGACTACACAGACTCATGTGGATGTGCCGGAGGAGGTACGGATAAAGAATGGGCTTACGGACCGGATACTGCGGCTTTCCGTAGGTATTGAAGATAAGAATGACCTGATTAGGGATTTAAAGCAGGCAATAGGTTCGTTTTTATAAAGAGGGTGTTTTTATGCAGGAAGAAAAATATGATTTTGATACACTGGTAGAAAGAAGGAACACCAACTGCCTAAAATATGACTTTGTTTTAAGGCGTGGAAGGCCAAAGGATGTACTGCCCCTTTGGGTGGCAGATATGGATTTTAAGACATCAGAAAAGATACTTAATGCCATCCATAAAAGGACAGAGCATGGAATTTTTGGCTATACTGAGAGTAGCAGAAGCTATTTTGATGCTGTTGCAAGCTGGATGGGCAGAAGGCATGGTTGGAAAATAAAAGAGGATTGGCTTGTAAAAACGCCAGGCGTGGTATTTGCGTTGGCTATGGCGGTAAAGGCATACACGAAAGAGGGGGATGGAGTGTTGATCCAGCAGCCAGTATATTATCCATTTATGGAGGTTATAGAAGATAATGGTAGGAAAGTAGTCAGCAGTGATTTAATTCTAGAAGAAGATGGGAAGTACCATATTGATTTTGAGGACTTTGAAAGAAAAGCCGCGGAGGAGACAACAACACTTTTTTTGCTATGCAGCCCCCACAATCCGGTAGGCAGGGTGTGGACAGAGAAGGAACTGTTAAAAATGGGAGAAATATGCCTGAAGTATCATGTTATTGTTGTGAGTGATGAGATTCATCAGGATTTTGTATGGGGGAAAAGGAGACATATCGTTTTTGCGAATTTAAGAAGGGAGTTTGAAAACATATCCATTATCTGTACATCCCCGGCAAAGACATTTAACCTTGCGGGGCTGCAGGTATCAAATATTTTTATCCCTGATAAAGAGCTTCGTGGGCAGTTCAAAAAGCAGATTGCGGCAGCTGGATACAGTCAGTTAAATACCATAGGACTTACCGCCTGTGAAGCTGCGTATTATTATGGGGACGATTGGTATGGGGCAATGATGGAATATGTGGCAGGTAATATCCGGTATATGAAGTCGTATCTGGAAAAAGAGCTGCCACAGCTTATCATGATAGATCCGGAGGGAACTTATCTTGTCTGGGTGGATTTCAGAGGGCTTGGGTTATCCGGGCTGGAATTGGAAGGGATAATTGTAAAAAAGGCGAATTTGTGGTTGGATTCTGGTACGATTTTTGGAAAAGCAGGAGATGGGTTTGAGAGATTTAATGTGGCTTGTCCGAGAGTGGTTTTGAAAAAAGCATTGGAACAGCTAAAAAATGCAATTCGACATGAAACAGTAGATATGCTGTAGTTATAATCTATGGTTATAGGTAGTTATAAGTAAAACAAAATAAGTAAATGGGAAAACGGATTGACAGGTATACAAGGAGGAATTATAATTGTTTAAAATATAAAACATATTAAACCTATAAGATTAATATGTAATATAGGGACAAACTAAAATAATGGAAAGAAGGCATAGGAATGGGGGACACAGGCCTAAATAGAATCGTGGAAGATTTTATAATGCTTTCACGTTTTGACAGTGAATCATTCCATGAAAGGAAGATAGCAAAATATGTTATTGGCAGACTGGTTTCAGTGGGAGCCGAAATCAGAACAGATACAACGAATGAAAAATATTTGAAGACTTATCCCAATAGCTTTCCTAATATATATGGTTTTTTACCAGGGAATAAAGAGGGAGAACCGATTTTGTTTTCGGCTCATCTGGATACGGTGTCCCCCGGAAACGGAAAAAAGGCATATATAACAGAGGAGGGAAAAATCACATCGGATGGGGATACTGTGCTTGGGGCAGATGACATATCAGGAATTGTTTCCATTCTGGAGGGACTGGAGAGGCTGAAGGAAGGAAATTTTAAGCATCCTGATGTGGAAATCCTTTTTACTGTTGCGGAGGAGCCATTTTGCGAAGGTTCAAGATATTTTGATTACAGTATTTTAAAATCTAGAAGTGCGTATGTTTTTGATTTGAATGGCCCAGTAGGGCGGGCTGCCATAGCGGCTCCGACCATTATTTCATTTGAAATTGGTATTGAGGGAAAAGGAGCTCACGCAGGTTTTGCCCCGGAGGAAGGAATAAATGCTTTAAATATTGCAGTGGAAACTCTGTCGGATTTTAAAACTGGTTACATTGATGGTGAAACCACGGTTAATTTCGGAACTATTGCCGGAGGAACCGGAAAAAACATAGTCCCTGAAAACGTTAAAATTACAGGGGAAGTCAGAAGCCTGAATCATCAAAAAGCATCAGATGAGGTGGAAAGGATCTTGAAAAGGTTTGAACAAAATGCAAGGAAGGCAGGGGGATTTGCATACTGTAGTAGGAACGATCACATAAGAGCATTTAAAACAGATGAAAATGATTTGGTTACAGACAGGTTTTTAAGGGCGGCAAAAAGTATTGGCATCAGCAGACCGGAACTTATTGCGACTATGGGAGGAAGCGATGGAAGCAGGTTTCAGGAGAATGGCATTAAGACAATGGTTTTGGCCTGTGCAATGGAAAATGTACATACGACCAGGGAATACACAGATGTAAAAGAATTGGAAAGAGCAGCGGAACTTGCACTGGCTCTCATGACAGTATAAAAGAACAAAAAATGGAGGAGATTATGAAAAAAAGACTTTTAAGCTTATTCATTATAGCAGTCCTTGCAGCTTCTACTCTTGCAGGCTGTGGGCAGACAGCTGCCATAGTCCAGGATTCCACGGAAGGGACGGCGGATGTAGCAATAAACAACGAGGCAGCGAAGACCGGAGAAATCTTAAGGGTATCTTATCCCACGGGAAACATCAGAATTGCAATTAATATTCTGGCTCTGGAAAAGGGTTACTTTGCGGAGGAAGGGGTAACAGTTGAACCTGTCAATATCGGTGGCCAAAATGCACTGACGGCAATCAATGGAGAAAATGACCAGCTTGATATTTTATGTACAGGCTTTGTGCCCGATCTTCAGGCGATCGGTTCAGGTTATGATATAACAGTAATTGCTGGCACAGCGGTTGAAGGCGGCGCGGTGATTACGAAAAAGGGAAATGCGGCAAAGTATCAGAATGCTTCTACAATCCTTGATATTGATGCGGTTACGTCTGCAAAGCTGGGATACCAGAGAAACGAATCAGCTTGGGTTATTACCCGCCAATACCTGTTGGATAACGGCGTGGATGCGCAGACTATAACAGCCATTGAAGACGAGTCTAAGGGAAATATTTTGTATTTTGAGGATGAGACGGCTTTGGCCCAAGCAGTTCAGAAGGGCACAGTAGAGCTTGGATTCCTTCCCATGGAATATGCACTCCTATACGGAGATGCCTATGACCTGGAGGTAGTTACGGCAGCGGGTAAGCTGCAGGAAAACTATGTGTGTTGCCGAGAGGTTACGTCAACGGCTAGGCTGGCTGAGAAGAAGGATGCGTTCGTGGCATATGAGACAGCGAGGATCAGAGCATTTGAGTATTATAAGCAGGGCGAGACAAATAAGGAGATCAGGGCGGATGTCATAAAGACGATAGCGGAATATTCTGGAAAAGAGGCCGATTATGTTGAAACATATCTCTACGGCGGAATTACAAAGTATGCAATAGATCCCAACACGAAAGGAATTATCAAGTATGTGGAGGCAGCAACGAATTCGGGTCTCCTCTCAAGCGCAGGAATAGATTTTACAACATATGACATAAAGCAAAACATTGATGTATCGGCGTACGAGCAGGCGCTTAACAACCTGGTGGCGAGAGATTCTGGCAATGAATTCTATGCGGCACTTTTGGAACAGTTCCATTTGGACAATTGATCTTTGCAGAGGGAAAAAGCATGGGAAAGATATATGACAACGTATTACAGCTGATCGGCAATACGCCGTTACTACATTTGAATAAAATTGAAGAAACAGAAAAGCTTGAGGCAAATATTTACGCCAAAATCGAGGGACTCAACCCTGGTGGAAGCGTAAAGGACAGGGCAGCGCTGAATATGATTGAGGCTGCAGAGAGCGAGGGAAGGCTTAAAGCCGGCGGAACGATTGTTGAGGGTACTTCTGGCAATACTGGAATCGGGATTGCGCTCGTTGCAGCAGTAAAAAAGTATCGTGCCATCATCTGTATGCAGGAAGGAGCAAGCAGGGAGAAAATTAAAATTTTGAGGGCTTTTGGGGCAGAAGTGGAACTTACGCCGAAGGATTCCGGCTTTGCCAGGGCGGGCTTCATGGCAAAGGAACTGGAAGAAAAAGAGAGAGCCTTTAGGCCCGCCCAGGGCGAAAACCCTCATCACCCGGAGGCTCACGAAAAGCATACCGGGCCAGAGATATGGAACGATTTGGATGGTAAGGTAGACATCTTTGTGGCTGCAGTGGGAACAAGTGGCACTTCCGGCGGAATTGGCCATTATTTAAAAAGCCAGAATCCGAATATTGAAATATATGGAGTAGAGCCGGCAGGATGCTCTGTGTTGAACGGCGGAGAGCCTGGCCCTCATAAGATTCAGGGAATCGGGGGTGGTGCCATCTGTCCGATTACAGATATTTTGCTGTACAAGGAAATCCTGCTCTGTACGGATGAGGATGCCTATCGATATACAAGGCTCTGTCCTAAGAAGGAGGGGTTGCTGATCGGCATATCTGCAGGTGCAGCTCTATGGGCAGCAGTTACTCTTGCAAAAAAACCAGAGAACAAAGGAAAGAATATTGTTGTGCTTTTCCCGGACGGTGGGAATAAGTATCTATCCAGTGATTTATTTGAGAAGGAGACATAAAATGGCAGACACATGTAGTATATTGAGTATACCCGCAAAAGCACCCTATACAGACGAGGAGGCAAGGCAGCACGCCGAGGAGGTGGGTGTAAATCCGAGGCCAAAGGAAACAAGATCAGAGATCGATGAAAGAGGGGCTTTTATCAGACAACCTAATGCGTTCATCAAGCCCTTTGGAGATAGAGAGGAGGACAATAAGGCGGAGACAGACCGCTTTGCCATTTATTGGGCACATGGCTGCCACTGGTCGAACCGGCCTGTAATCGTACGTGACATTTTAGGGCTCACCGAAGTGATCCGCGATGTGGTGACAACACATTCTGGTGAGACAAACATATACGGGCACGGCTTTGCGGATGGGAAGGATCATAAGGATTCCCTCTGCGGTGTATATTTTCTAAGCGAATTTTATAAAAATGCAGATCCCAGTTTTACGGGGAGGGCTACGACGCCTACTCTAGTGGACATAAAGGAGAAGAAGGCGGTTAATAACGATTATCATCGGCTGACGAATTATATTGAAGTTCAGTTTCGAAAGTTTCAGCCGGCAGATGCCCCAGATCTTTATCCGGTGAAGTATAGAAGGGAAATTGACGAGTTTAATGACTGGCTGTTCCCTACCATAAATAACGGACATTACCGGATGGCCTTTTGTCAGTCTTGGGAAGCTTATGACGAAGCTTATAATGACTTTTTTGAGTCGGTTGAGAAACTTGATAAGAGACTTGAGACGAACAGATTTCTGTTTGGCGATTACATAATAGATTCGGATATCCGACTTTACGTCAGCTTGGTTCGTTGGGAGACCAGCTACTACCACAATATAGGGCCAATGAAGAAGCGCATTACTGAATACAAGAATCTTTGGGGTTATGTGAAGGACTTGTACAGCCTGGATGTTTTTAAGAAGTATACTTTTTTTGAATTTCCCAAGAATGACGTTCCAGGCATCTTTGCAAGTTATCCGAAGCGGATTGCTGCACAGGTTTCTTATGAGGAATTGTGGGCGGCAGATGGTTCCAGAAAAGCGTTTTCGCAAGATCCTGAAAACGTATATAAGAAGCATCCAAAGGGAGAGACTGCAGAAGATTATCAGTCGGTTATCTCCACGACAAAATGGAATTCAAAGGACTGGGCGGATAGAAATCCTATGGAGAGAACTTTGTCAAAGGATGCAGCAATCAATACAATTGAGTCAAAACTCAGAGATTGACAAGTAAAGGATGAGGTAATTACCATGAAGGTATATGAGAATGTAGCGGATTTAGTGGGAAATACGCCACTTGTCAGGCTGACTGGCTATAGGGAGAAGAAAGGCTTAAGCGCTAATATTCTAGGAAAGTTGGAATACTTTAATCCTGCGGGCAGTGTTAAGGACAGGATCGGGCTCGCGATGTTGGAAGAGGCAGAAGAGAAAGGGCTTCTCAGCAGGGATTCTGTGATTATCGAACCCACAAGCGGGAACACAGGAATCGGTATCGCTTCGGTTGCAGCGGCAAAGGGGTATCAGACTATCCTTACTATGCCGGATACCATGAGCATCGAAAGAAGGAACATCTTGAAGGCTTATGGGGCGAAGCTTGTGCTTACAGAAGGGGCGAAGGGCATGAAGGGCGCCATTGCAAGGGCAAATGAACTGGCGGAGGAGATTCCGCACAGCTTCATTCCGGGTCAGTTTACGAACGAGGCCAATCCCCGTGCGCATTATAAGACAACGGGACCAGAAATCTGGCGGGATACGGATGGAGCAGTGGATATCTTGGTTGCCGGAGTGGGTACAGGCGGAACACTTTCTGGTGCGGGCAGGTATTTGAAGGAGCAAAATCCAGATATTCATGTGATAGCGGTCGAACCTGCAGATTCCCCTGTTCTTTCCGGGGGAAGGCCAGGCTCCCATAAGCTGCAGGGAATCGGTGCTGGCTTTCTGCCGTATACTTTGGAACTGGATGTTTACGATGAGGTAATCACCGTTACAACCGAGGAAGCTTTTGAAACCGCGAAGATTCTTGCAAGAGAGGATGGCGTACTTGCAGGGATTTCCTCTGGAGCAGCCTTGTATGCAGCTGAAATTGTGGCAAAAAGGCCTGAGAACAAAGAAAAGAATATTGTGGTAATTATACCAGACAGCGGCGAAAAATACTTATCTGGGTCGCTGTTCGACTGATGCCTCGTTGTTTGTAGCGGGGTCTTAAATGAGAGGGAAACATGGGCGAAAGTATGATCAGGGATTTAACGGATTATCCCAATAAATTGGAAATAAGAGATGTGTCCTTTGACTATATAGACAAGAGAAGTAGATTCTCCGCTTTGGAAAATGTAAGTCTTGATATCAAAGAAGGTGAGTTTGTATGTATCCTGGGATCGTCAGGGTGTGGTAAATCAACCTTGCTTGGGCTCCTGAATGGGCTGAATAGGGCGAAGTCCGGGGAGATCCTTCTGGATGGAAAAAGGATTGTGGGACCTGGGCCTGACAGGGCAGTTGTATTCCAGCAATATTCCCTGTTCCCCTGGCTTACGGCAAAGGGGAACGTGAACTTTGGAATCCGGCAGAGTGGTAAGAAATATACCAAGAAGCAGCGAGAAGCGAAGGCGAAGGAGTATCTTGCGAATGTGGGCCTTGCGGGGGCGGCAGATAAGTATCCTAGTCAGCTTTCTGGTGGGATGAAACAGAGAGTTGCGGTTGCAAGGGCTCTTGCACTAGAAGCGGACGTCCTTCTTTTGGACGAGCCCTTCGGGGCAGTGGATCCCAAGCTTCGCCTTGAACTTCAGGAACTTGTCTCAAGGCTTTGCACAGAACATAATAAGACTGTGGTATTTGTGACGCATGATATTGACGAGGCCATTTTGCTTTCTGACAGAATTGTGGTAATGGAACCAGGAAAGATACGGACGATTTTGAGCGTAAGGCTTCCACATCCCAGAAAAAGGGATGATCTGATCGGAACCGCTGAGTATGAAAATCTTCACAGAAAGCTGATAGCAAGCTTTTATGCCCATGTGGAGGATAACATTGATTCGGAGGTGATGTTATGAAAAAGTTCTTGCTTGGACCGGGAATGTATATTGAATTGGGAATTGCCACATTGCTTTTTATCATCAATATCGTACTGACCCTCTTCCTTCCTTATTTTACCACGCACAAGGCGTATTATGACAGCACAGCATATATTGTTGCTTTGATCTTGATCTTTGTAATCTATGTGCTGAGTGTCCATATGAACAAAAAGAAGAGCATGTCAGATATAGCGGTAACTGTGTATTCTTTTTTTGTCTTTTGGGAGGTAGCTTATAAGATGGGGGCGGTGAAGAATGATTTGTTGATTCCGTCTCCTGAAGGATTGTTTCATGTTTTTTTGGATAAACCAAAGGAAATCAGCGCGGATATACTGGGATCGTTGCAGCTTCTGTTCTGGGGATTTTTGCTGGCGGTCATCCTTGGAACCCTGTTTGGTCTTTTGGCAGGTTGGATACCTAGGGTAAGAGAGGTGCTGCTTCCAATTTCCAATGTAATTACACTAATCCCACCGCTGATGTTTTCAGCGTATCTTATTATGCTCCTCTCCACATTTCGGCAGGCTGCAATCGCGGTAATTTTTTTCGCAGTGTTCTGGCCAACCTTTCAGGGAACAATTGCAAGGGTCAGGCAGATTGATAAATCCATCGTTGAGGCTGCGAGGACGATGGGGGTCGGAACTCTGGGAATGCTGGTAAAGGTGATATTTCCATATTGCCTGCCTGGGATTATTAGGAGCATTTCGAAAAGTCTGCGGGGAGCATTTATGTGCCTATCAGGTGCGGAAATGCTTGGTATGAACCTTGGTATAGGATATTTTATCGAGAAATATAAGGGTTTTGCTGACTATAGGTGTGTACTTGCTGGTATTGTGGTAGTGGGTGTTATTACCACGTTAATAGATATTGTTGTAAATAAGATTGAAAGAATGGTAATCAGGTGGGAGGCATAGAGATGAGAGTGATAAGGGTAGATTCAGAGTGGACAAGGGCCGGAGTGTATTATGTGCGCACGGAAGCTATGGTTTTGGGATTTCACCTTTCTCTGGAAGGCGAATTTGCAGAAGACAACCAAGAATCGGAATATGTTCTGGTAGTGGATGATGAGGGCAGACCACTGAGCACCAATAGGATCCATCTGAATCCTGATAGGGGATTTGCAAAAATTGAGAGAGTAGCAACGGTAAGTACGGCAAGGAAGTTGGGAGCCGGAAGGCTTGGAATAGAGGCAGCTGAGGAATGGATTGAGGAGAAGGGGTATAAAAAGATAGTTATTACAAGCCGTGAGGAAGTGGTTCCCTTTTATGAAAAGTTAGGATATAAAGCAAGGTATGATATGAATCCCCGAACCCTTGAGGCGAAAAGGGACGGAGAGAAAGAACCAGTAGGAGACCCAAGATTTATCTGCGTGTATATGGAAAAAATACTTTGATATATTGCTGGACTAACCTAAAAGTTGTTATTTTTTTAAGGAAAATATTATAGCAACTAGATAGGAATTATAAGATTAGTAATCGCTCAGTTCTGTATGCACAACCATACCAAAAGCTGTGGGAATAGGTATGCCAAAGAAAAAAGTCGTTGGTATACCTAGCGGCGTAAATTCCTGCGTTCTTTTGTAATGCTTTGTATTCTTTTATGGAAATAGACCCATATCTGAAAACGAGATAGAGATTAATTGCGGTGTTTAATTTTTCGTGTCCACTACTATATACTAACACTATATCTTCTGCTTTACTTCCCCGTTAAATTCTTCATACCTCTTCCTCTTATTTGAAGGTATACTAAGGAGTACAGACAAAAATGAGCACAAAAAATCGGGCAAATAATTTTCATAAAATGTAATCTATAAATGCAGAGGAGATGAAAACATGGAATGGAGCGAAAGTATTAGTAGAGCCATTAACTATATTGAAAACCATATTACAGAAGAACTAACGATTACGGATATTGCAAAACAAGCAATGATCTCGCCATATTATTTCCAAAAAGGGTTTTCTATGCTTTGCGGCTTTACAGTTGGAGAATATATTAAAAAGCGTAGACTAACACTTGCTGGAAGTGAGCTTGTTTCTACCAACAGGAAAATAATTGATATTGCACTTGAATATGGCTATGATTCGCCGGATAGTTTTACAAAAGCATTTCTTCGTTTTCATGGTGCTACCCCTACTGCTATACGCAAGGGAGAGGCAATGGTAAAATCATTTGCACCTCTAAAAATCAAATTTATTTTAACAGGAGGTTATACTATGGATTACAAGATTGTTAAAAAAGCCCCGTTTACAGTGGTAGGTATGTCAGCAATATTCAGATATGATAATGCTGATAGTGAGATTCCTAAATTCTGGGCAGAGTTTAACCAGTCTGGGAAAAACTTACTTATCAACAGTATGTATGGAATATCCATTGACAAGGATATGGGCGGCAATGAATTCGAATATTTAATTGCCGACAACTATAACCCACTTAACGAAATTCCAACTAATTTTGTTACTCAGGTTATTCCCGAATATACATGGGCTGTCTTTGCGTGCAAAGGTGCACTGGGAAACAATCAGTCTTTGTATGAGATTCATGAAAAGATTTTTTCGGAATGGCTGCCGCAAAATAAGGACTACGAAATTGCCGCCGGATATCATATTGAGATGTACAGTAACCCTGGTGATTATGAGAAAGGCACAGAAGATAAAAGTTATTACAGCGAGATATGGATTCCAGTTCGCAAAAAGTAAAATGGCATAAGCATATAGCAAAGCTGGCAGCTAGGGAATAACAGTCTAAAGTGCTGCCGCCCGTTATAACCAAATAGCAGTTGCCCTACAGTGGCGCATCAAGCAGGAAATCACAAAACGGTTTCCTGCTTTTTAGTGCTTTTTTTGGACTAGGCAGAGCCGCCATAAGAAAAAATTTTTGGGTTGATTGGTATGTTGAAAAGTCTTCTTTATTATCCAGCAAAAAGGGAAAAGGGATAGACACAGTACCATACTATTCTAAACCAAAGACCAAAAGAAAGCCAGTTATACATGTTCCCATAATGCCGACTATTACAAGCTCCCTTTCTTCATACATTATTCTATATGTGTATTTGCTACAAATAATAAATTTGTTACAAATAACAAATAAGTGTATTATACTATCCATACAGAACCAAAAATAAGAGGAAGTACTAGAAAACATTTGTTAAAATAATATAAGTTAAACCGAAAGGAAATAAATATGGAATGGAATGAAAAATTACAAGTAATTATTGATTATGTTGAAAACCATTTACAACGGAAAGAAGAATTGGTTGACAGTGAAGAAATTTCAAGAATTGCAGAATGTTCTTTTGGCTTTTTTCAAAAGGTATTTTCATATATGAATGGCATTAGTTTTGCAGAATATATTCGTTCACGAAAATTAACTTTAGCCGGGTATGATTTGAAAAGCACTGATTTAAAAGTAATTGATATAAGCTACAAATATGGTTATGATTCTCCTACATCATTTACAAAGGCATTTCAGCTTTTTCATGGAGTATCACCAAGAGAAGCACGAAATCGGAATGTTGTTTTAAGAATTGTTCCAAAAATGCAGATATTGGAACGCCATGAATATTCATGGAAACTTGAACAAAAGGACGGCTTTCGGTTAGTGGGAAAGAGTATTATTGTGTCTTGCGAAAATAATCTTCATTTTAAGAAAATATCAGAATTTTGGAATGAATGTCAACGGAATGGTATTTTTGCAAAACTAATTTCGATAGATACTTCTACCCCTAAAGGGATATTTGGCTTATTTGGCATTTATGATGAACAATTAAATAAAATTGAATATTCTATTATGGCTATATCTGATCAGGAGCCACCACAAGGTTTTACTAAAATTGATATTCCAAATGCTACATGGGCAATTTTTGATTGTAGAGGTCCCGTTCCGCAAGCGATACAGAAAGGCTGGCAATATCTTAATGAAGAATGGCTTGTCAAATATCCGTTTCAACACGCACAATGCCCAGAAGTAGAATGGTATAGTAATGGAAATATATATGATAGTAACTATTTAAGCCAAATATGGATACCAATTGTAGAGGAGGAATAAGAAATGGTACATTTAGTTTATTGCGATAACGCAGGCAAAAAAGGTGAAAAAGTATTAGATAAAATTTTAGTAGGGACTAAGACAATGATTGTACGAGGGGCAGCAGGAAGAAAAATTCCACACAGCAGAGTTTTTGAGGGTGAGCGTCTCTATTTTATAGAAAAAGGGAGTGCAAAGATAACAGCAACTGCTATTGTAAAAGAAGTGCAAAATTTTGTGAAATTATCCGATGAAGAAATTACAAAAATTCTTGAGGATAATCAAAGTAAATTAAACTTATCAGATAAGCAAAAAGTAAGGTGGCATAAAAAGTGTCTATGTTTAGTGGAGTTTGAAAATGTCAAGGAAATATCTCCTCTTGCTTTTGAACATCAGGGAAATATGGATGATTGGCTGATTTTAGAAAAAATTGAAGATGTTATTGTAGGGACAAGTATTCCATATATTTAATTTTATATATTTTTTGTGATAAAAGGAAACAAAAATAACTATCGTAAATGCCTAGGCAATAGACCATGCACCCTATATATCTTCCCTTTGCTATTGGTTTTAGTTTGTAAATTTTTTTGTTTGCCATAATTAAGGCCTTCTATGATTTTTTGTTTTATCATAGAAGACCTTTTCAGAATATTGAAATTTAATTTTTAAAGAGTTTTATTCCGTTTTTATATCGTTCTTTTTGCATTAGGATTGTGAGTAATTATTATATAAACTTCATTCTGGTATCTTCCACAAACTTTTTGCGTGATGGGTTTCCCTCAACCCTAAAAATCTTTTTGTTTTTAATATCATAAATAACTGACCACACAGTATCTGCTCCTTTGTTTCTTTCATATTGGCACATAAAGCCATGTTTGCCTGATAAAATATCCCTTGCCAATCCAACGGAGAAATGATTTCTATTTTCCTTTAACACATTATAGGCAACCGAATACCTTTCATTTGAATGCCAATTATCAATGACATGGTTATTATATTCTGCCATTTTTTGAGAAACAAAGCTATTTGTAGCTACAATAAAACAGTTATCCCCTGCTGGCTTTATTATTTCGATATGGCTGCAATTACATTCTATAACAGCAAAATTTCCAGCATTATCGATAACGGTTAGCGTTTGTTGTGATGCAATAGGTATCATATTTAGGCTTTCAATTACTTCACTAGTAGTTTTGCATTTTTCCAATAAATAGCGCACCAACATACCTGAATTAAATCCTGCTTTTATAATTTTAGGATAGATAAATGTGAGGCCAACAGCTAAACCATGTTCATTTATTCCGTCCTCCATTTCTATAAATGCTGTAGTATTTCCGTTAAAACTATATCCTCTATTTAATTTATACAGGCAATTCATATATAGTTTTTCTAGTGCAACAAGAAAATCACTATTCCTGCCAAAAATAAGATTATCCTTGTCTTTAAATGCAAAACAAGTACAATGGTTATTAAACTCAAAACAATACATACTCAGCAGAAATGTATAAAAATCTTTGTATCTGCTTTTTTGCCCGTTCGCTAATCCTCTAATTTCTTCTAAGACTTCTGGATAATATTTTTCGTAAATAGGCAGACATTCCCTTGCAAATGCTTTACGTTCTTCTGTTATCTTAAAGGTGGGGGCTTGGTCTATATTTTTCCCATTTTTATACAATAGGTTTCCCCAATTATAGCCTGCTTCATAATGGCTTTTTCTAAATCTTCCATGATACATTTTCTTTATTCCTCCTACTATTTTTTGAGTAGGCGCCTGCTCTGATTAAATGCTAACAGAATAAAAAATTTAAGTCAATGAAATAAAATTACTTATTACACTTTTTTTGTTTTTGGCAACTATTATCTGGCTTGCTGGCTGGTTTCCTTTATTTTGTAATGGCTGTTTTTAGTGTGTAGTAACTGATATGGGGCTCTGGAAGCTGGATATGTTATCCTTCCCTGTTAGCTTGTATATGTCTGGGAAATTGGCAATAAGTGTGTTAAATTTTCGCATAACCGCCATATCCCTTGTAAGCAGAGGAAATAGTTGCTCTTGGTGAACTTACTCCTAAGTGGTGGATATAAACAAATTTTCGTTTATCGTTTAAATTTTTTGGAAATGCCATATTTTCAAGGCGTTTCTACTGTTTTGTGTTTTAGCATTATGTATTTTACTTAGGTCTTAGAGGGCTGTCTTGCAACAGCCCTTTTTTCGGTCTCTAATTCTCCTCTTCAGTTTCCCGTGCTCCCTGTGTGTAGGTTTCATCCACCATATCGCTGATACCTGCCAGCAGCATAATTACACCTTGTACTTTGTGAGGTTGAATAATGTAAACACCTTTCTGATGCTTATCTTCCACAATTATATCGGCTGCGAGTAGCGGCTTCATATGATGATAAACCTGCCCTGTAGACCCAAAACCACATTTCTCTACGAGTGATGCCACCGTCATAGGTTTGCGGAGTATCTCTAATAGTATCGCAAGGCGGTTTGAATTTCCGATGCAGGCCAACACCTTACTTGCGATACCACTTTCGATAAGAGAGAGCAATTCATCAGCAGGGACACTGTTTCGTATCCAGTTAGACTGCCGTCCGCCAGAATTATACACCCCAAGGTAGGTCACAAGCCCACTTACCCCTTTTTCTTCAGTTTTATAGCATAGATCCTCCATTTGCTCACTAAGGCGGCTATCTGGATGCATTCCATGCATAACATGTACTCTTTTTAGCTTTTCTGTCGATGGCTTGTTGGGAAGCAATTCTATCATTATAGTTCGTAATTCGTCAAGCTGTGGGACTATCGTATTCTGAATGTTTTCCATCTGCTTTTTGAGAGCATCAATTTCCTTATCATAATTTCGTTCCATAATACTTGTAACTACTCCTTTCTAAAAAAATTTTTTAACTTCGAAATTCCGTAATTACATAATATAATAAAATGCTACTAATGTCAATAGTTTTAAGAAAAAAGTTTGTAATTACGGAATTTCAAAAAAGAGCTATAAATTCTTGTGAAGAATATTTACTGATTATAAAATTGTGGTTTTCAAATTCCTGTTTGTTGAGGAGTTATTTAGAACAATAAATTGAAAGTTGTAAGAATGATATGTGGGCATTGAAAGGCACTTATAATAATGATATACTTTGTACATATCAATTTGGCAAAAAGAAAGGAGAAAGGAGAATGGGAATGGAACAATTTTTTTTAGATCTACAGCCCGCCATTGAGAAGGCAGTACGGCACGCTATGGAGAAGATCCGCCAGGAAGCTGGGAAGGAACATATCTATAGCGCAGCCCTGGTCACGGACAGTGACTGTATCACCCTCTTTTTGGCAGTGAATACCGAGGAGGCTCTGGCGAAGCAGGATAAGGCAGATCAGACGCCAAAACGATTAGCGGAGCTGCGGGAGTATTGGCCTGAAGAACTGGTAGACCAGGTAGCAGACGGCTCTTTTAGTTTAAAGCGTTATATTCCCGATGAATGGGATTACTCTGATGGGACAGGCAGCGAGCTGAATCAGATTAGCCAGCAGCTTTATAAGTATGAGGAAACCCTTTCTGATGCGGATGATGAGGTTTATGGGCAGTTCCAGGAGCAGTTTCTGGAGACAGTGACACTTGCCTTTGAGACATTACGGGCAGAGGGTGTTTTTGGCCCAGAAATTGTTTGTTTTATCTCTATGTCTGATGATGATCGGGCAACGGAAATTGAAGACGCCTCTGCCCGGCGGCTTAATACCCCGGAACAGTATGAGCAGTTCCAGGCTTGGACAGGGTTATTTAACGGATAAATAGATGGAAAGGAGGATGCTTAAGATTCTCCAGCAAAAGCATTCTCCCCCAATTTTTGCAGCCTGTGTATGTACTGCCTATAATAAAATCTGCTTACTTTTATTCATTGATTTATGTAACTATATTAATTGATATTAGAGAAAATGCTTTAAATGGTGGTTTTCTCAAAATCCGAAGCAGGATGCTTGCATAATGGACAAACAAAATCTGCTGGAAGTTCCTCGCCTTCATAAACATAGCCACATACAGAACAACGCCATACAGTTTTCCCAACAACAGATGATGGAGTAGATTTCGGTTTAATCTCAGACTGATAATAGGCATAGGTTGCTGAAGGTACACTGGAGAGTACGTCCATATTATCTACAGCGGCGATAAACAGTGTGTGGCTGCCTAGGTCAATAGCTTGTTCCACTTTGGCACTAATATAAGCATTAGTTCCAACAGTAATATAGTAAAGCCCATTAATGCTCCGCTTGCAATCTGAATAGCCAGCAAATTTATCTATATCCCGCCCAGATTGAAAGCCAAAGTGACGGAAGGTATCAAAACTAGCAGCTTCACTAAGGACCGAGATGTTAAACTTACCGCTTTTTTCTATAAGCCCTCGTGTAAAATTCGATTTGTTTACTGCGATGCTAATGCGGTTTGGTTCGCTTGTTACCTGAGTGGCAGTATTGATGATACAGCCGTTATCCTTCCCCTCAATTGCAGAGGTAAGGATGAACAACCCATAACTTAGTTTATACATTGCTTTTTTATCCATAACAGAACCCTCCTTTGAATCTATCATGTGTTCCTAAATCTATACCTATCTTATTTTACAATATAGCACTTCCATATTGCCGTGTTCTGTTTCAATACTGATAACTACACTATCACTCAGGTTATAGGTTCCATCTGTACACTTCTTTGTAAAAACCGCATCCTGATATTTAAAATTAGTAGCAGGCTCATCAGATAGAACCCCTGTGATGTAGGTGGTTATAATATTGGTAATCTCCGCCAACGCAGAACGTTCCATTTCATCAAGATTCTCAATGTCTTCTATCTGGAGGCTGCTGATAGTAAAGTATATTTCTTTTGTGAGCTGCTCCGAAAGGCCATACAGAAAGACATACTCGCTCTTGCCTGTAACCACTTTGCGTATAAAAACTTTTCCTTCCACAAATCCTTTGTATAGGCAGGGTTTTGCATTTTTGACCTTCAATCCACAGAACTCTTCCAAAAGCTTGGAGACGATTAAGTGAATATTTTCCGCTGTGCCAGCTAATGCACTATGATCTTCCAATGGCGTATTTGACATTATTTTTCTGTCACAGCTGCAGACATGCTGTGCCAGCCATGTAACTAGTGTCCCAGCAAAACTTTTTAATAGATTCAGAGAAAAATCCTGCTCCATCTTTTCCTTATATTCCTGGATTGTCCGTATAAATCCCTGATGAATCCACACATGCTGGGCATATCCTATGTATTTCATTTCCCTTTGAATTTTTTCTTCCGTATCAAAATGAAATTTTGTATAGTTGATAAGGAATTCAATTAAATCATGACAGTCCTTCTTTTTACTCTCGAGATCGCCGCTTTTGGCAATCGCGAGCAAATGTTCTATTTTTGAAAACAACAGATAGTGTTGTTCATCAATCTCCTTATTTCCAATTCTATATGTCTCTTTCCATAAACATATTTCACTCATAACTTTCTCCTTTCTTATCGCTTTGTAATTGGATTTTCTCCTGTTTCTGGCAATTGGGACAGAGATAAAATACCTTTAGCTCATACGAAAGAAATGCTTCACCTAATTGTTTTTGTAGGGAAGAAGTTAAATCTTCAAATGATATGTCCATTAGTTTACGGCATCTTCGGCAAACCAGGTGGTCGTGCTTTACTATGCGGTCATACCTATCTGGCATATTTTCCACGGAAACCTTGTGAATGAGTCCGGTTTTCCACAGTTTATTCACATTGTTATATACCGTTGCAATTACAACCCTCGGATACTTTTTTTTGATTTCTGCGTATATTTGTTCAACTGTCCAATGCTCTGTGGAGTTGGTAATAATATGATATATTTCACTCTCGTACTTTGTCATATATACTACCTCCTTCTAAAATTAGAATTAAACTAATTCTAATTAATTTTTAATAATTTTAACATTTCTATACTTTTTTGTCAACATATTCTAATTTCAAAATCGGAGAACAAATTTTATTTGAGTGAAATACAGAATTTATTTTGTACCTTCATTAAGTTTTATAGACATGCCCCTTAAATAAGCGATTTTCCCTATGTTATAATTGACAGTAAATATATAATAATATATAATTCTTTATAAGATTAATTACTAATAAGGAGTTTTTCATAGTTTGAAGAACAACAATTGAGAAAGAACGGATGCTGGATTCCATAAATAGTTTTTATAATTATGCTATAATAGACGAAATATATAGGCTGATACAAACCATATATTTATATATTAGCAAAGAAATAGTCCAAGTGGACTGATTTCATTAATTTGTTTATAAAAGGAGAAAATACTATGAAAATAAGAAGAAAGTCTTTTAATTCTGCTGTCGAATCTATTTCTAAACTAATTGATATGCAATATACCCCAGCAAGTGGAGAATTAAATAATATTCATCGGCGTTTGATGGCTGGGAGAGATGAGTTTGAGCAGGCTGTTACAAAAACAGTAGATGCTGTAATTCATATGAGTGCTATGGATCTGACATTAGAGACGAATGTCGCTATTGTAGAACAAATCAATACTTGGATTTCGGATTCCGTGAATCATATCAGTGAATCTGCACAATCTACAGCCAATATTGCCTCTGATGTATCAAAGGCACATGAGAACCTGACCAATACAATTATTGAGGTTTCCAGTGAATCTACTAAAATAATGGAAGATATCAATAATTGTGAAAAAGAAATTACTTCTATTTCAGGGCTGTCTACTTCTGTTATTTTTACCGCAAATGAAATGAAATCAGAAATTTATGGGCTGCTTGATATTATTCAGCATATGAACGAAGTTGTTACGGCAATCAATGCTATTTCTTCACAAACTAATTTGCTGGCACTAAATGCTTCTATAGAAGCAGCCCGTGCAGGAGAAGCTGGAAAAGGGTTTGCGGTTGTTGCAGAGGAGATCCGCCAGCTTGCAGATAAGACAAAATCTTTAACAGGAAATATGGGGGCTTTTATAGATAAAATCCAGGAGGCTTCCCAAAAAAGCTCTAGTAGTGTTGATACCACCGTTGCCGAATTGGAACATATTAATGGCAATATTCAAAATGTATGGAAAATTACAGGAAACAACCGTGCTAGCATGGAGCAAATTGCCGATTCTGTTTCTTCTTTGGCTGCTGTCAGTGAAGAAATCAGTAGTTCTATGAATGAATTAGACAATCAGATGCAGTATGTGAACGATCAATGTAAAAACCTGAAACAAAATACGGCTTCTTTGGCAATTTCCAGCCATTCCATTGCAGAGCTTGTGGAGCCAGCCAAGACGATTGAAAAGCATTTGGACGAATCAACGAAAATTATGGGAAATATGGCACGTGATGCTTTTTATATGCTGGATAACCAAGTTATATTGAATTGTTTAAATAGTGCTATTGACGCACACCAAAACTGGCTGAATACTTTGAAAGATATTGCACAGACTGGTGAATTAAAACCTTTACAGACGGATTATACAAGATGTGGGCTTGGCCACTTTTATTATGCTTTTAAACCTATAAATGCAAAGGTTATTGATATATGGAATGGCCTGGATAAGAAACATAAAACGTTTCATTCCTATGGCACCCAAATGATTACTGCTATCCAGTCTGGCAGCTTGGACGAATTACAGCAGATTTATGAAAAAGCGGAGGATTATTCAAAGGAACTGATTTCGGATTTTCAAAAACTGATTCAGATTATTGATTCCCTGACAAATGAGGGGGTTCGGATTTTTGAATAAAGGCTGGTTAAAACATACAGAATGGTTTCCCAAATGTTATAATTGACAGCAAATATATAATAATCTATAATTTTTTATAGGATTAATTACTAATAAGGAGTTTTCTATGATCCGAAGAACAACGATTCAGAAAGAACTGGTGTTAGATGCTGTGAGCAGCCTTCATAATCATGCCACAGCGGACGAAATATATAAACTGGTACATACTGCACATCCACATATTAGTAAAGGAACTGTTTACCGTAACCTAAATTGTCTTGCTGAGGAAGGAAAAATCAGAAAATTAGAAGTTCCTGGAGGTTCTGACCGTTTCGATCACACTTGTACGCCCCATTACCACATATACTGTTGCAAATGTGGCAGGGCTTTTGACGTGGATATGGAAATTGTTTCTGGTTTAATAGACAAGGTAAAGGATAAGCGCGGTTTTGATTTTTTAGATTATGATATTATGTTTAGGGGCATTTGTCCAGATTGCTAGAAAAAATAACGTTTAA
>ERZ808040.535-NODE-535-length-31860-cov-10.102728_pt1 | contig 31860 bp, 35 predicted proteins | sample MGYA00380191_ERZ808040 | MGnify/ENA primary metagenome ERZ808040 (study PRJEB31490, sample SAMN06133395) | mouse gut metagenome | isolation source: J6 | host: mice | place: China: Chengdu | collected 2015-05 ...
GATGACCTTGACCGGATTGTAAAAGACCTCCGCACCCGGCACGAATCCGACAAGACCACTGCCGAGCCGGAAACCCCCGCAGCGGATTTTGCCAGGAACATCCCGGTGATACTGCTGGACGCCCTCATGCACAAAGGCACGGCGGACGAAAAGCGGGCGTTTACTATCTGCCGGGTATTCGGCATTGACTATATGAGCCTCCCGGAAGAGGAACGTGCCACCCTTGCCCGTGTGTTCAAGAAATCCCCCCTTCTCCCCGTATCTGCCAGCCAGCGTGGAAAATCAAAGCTGCTGTCCCTGTTTGGGAAGAAAAAAACGAAAGAATGACGCAAAAAGGGCTGCCATTCCCGTAAAATCCGGTTAGCAGTCCTCTTTACTGTATCGTGTGTCCTATGTTCAATTTTCCGGCTTTAGAGCCGCTTTTTCCAGACAGGAGCCAGCCGCATTACGCATAGACCAGTTCCGCATAGATAATTTCCTCCGCCCGGTTGCGGATAGAATTGCAGCGGCGCACCCATTCAAGCTGGTCATCCGCTTTCAATTTCTCCGTCACGCCCTCGGCGGCTTTCATCTGCTCCATGATAAGGTCAAGCCGCTCCTGTGCCTGCTCGTCCACGTCGGCAAGGTGCGTCCAGAGTTTCCCTGACAACAGCAGGCTGCAATAAAGGGCGGGGCGGGCTTCTTCCAGATAGGCTTTACGCCTGCGCCCCCAATGCCCGATTGGGCGGGATTCCTCCGTCAGCCGCAGGGCGGGAATGTAATAATCACCCACAAGAACGTAGTCAAGACCGTTGGTATCGTCATGGATTCTTTCTGGCAGTTCTTTCATTCGTGACCTCCTGTATTCAGTTTTCCAGAATCCAGTTGTTCGTGTCCCTGTTCATGTGAATTTATTAGGCAACTGAACTCTTCACGAACAAGTATGGCATATCTTTCCCCAATTTCTGATAGTTGAGAGAGTGGGAGGTTTCCCGTCCCCGGCTCTCCCCGGTGTTGTAGGTGTCAATGGTTTCTTTTCCCAGGGCGGCGGCTAACTCCTTTAAGGTGGTGGGTTCCTTGCCGCCCAGAAAGATGGAAGTGTCCATATTTCCGATGATGGTGTCGGCGTTGTCCTTGTAGATGGCCTTCAGCTGGGACTGCGCCTGCAATACCAGACAGGCGGAAATCTCCCGGCTTCGGATGGTGGCTACCAGCTTTTCCAGCTTTGGAATCTGCCCGATGTTGGCGCACTCGTCAATCAGGCAGCGCACATGGACCGGGAGCCTGCCGCCGTACACATCGTCCGCTTTCTCGCACAGGAGGTTAAACAGCTGGGTATAGCACATGGAAATCAGGAAGTTAAAGCTGTCATCGGTATCGCTCATAATGAGAAATAAGGCGGTTTTTTTGTCCCCCAGGGTGTCCAGTTCCAGCTCGTCATAGGCTGTGACCTCCCGCAGCTCGGCAATATCGAATACCGCCAGCCGCGCGCCGCAGGAAATCAGAATCGACTTCGCGGTTTTGCCCGCCGCCAGCTTATATTTTTTGTACTGCCGCACCGCAAAATGGTTGGGCTTCTCGGATTCCAGCGCGTCAAACATCAGGTCAACAGGGTTTTTGTATTCCTCATCGTCCTCCCGGACCTCCATCGCGTTAATAAACTCAATCAGGGTGGAGAAGTTCTGTTCTTCCACCGGGGCCTCGTAGTGGATATATCCAATCAGGGCGCAGTACAGCAGCGTTTCCGCTTTGACCCAGAAATCGTCACCGGCTTTCCCCTCGCCCTTGGTGTTGGCGATTAAGGTTGTCACCAGCTTCAAGATGTCCTTTTCGCTGTGGATATAGGCGAAAGGATTGTATTTCATGGATTTTTTGAAGTTGATGGTATTCAGCACCTTGATCCGGTACGGCTCATAGATGGTTTTGCCGTTCTTGTCCTTCATGGGCTTTCCGTCCTTATCCAGCTTCGGCGCGCCCCGTTGGAGCAGCTTTCCACATTCGACCAGGATTGTGCCTTTCGGATCAGTAACCACATACGAGCTATGGAGCTGCATCAGGTTGGGCTTGAGCCAGAACCGGGTCTTGCCGGAGCCGGAACCGCCGATTACCAGCACATTTTTGTTGCGGGCGGTCTTGGGGTCCTTGGGGCGGCTGCTCATGGTAAGGCGTTCCGTCTGGGTGAGGATTACATTGTTCTGGAATACCGGATCGACATAAGGGGCGATGTCCTGGGAATTTCCCCATCTCGCGGAACCGTACTCGATATTCGGGCGGTACTTCTTGGCGTTTTTGCCTTTCAGGTAAACAGCCAGCCGGAGCGCCGCGCCGCAGCACAGCCCGACCAGCAGGTCCAGCGGGTGAAAGCTGGGCCAGAAACTTCCAAGAGCCGCCGGAAGGACGGAGATCAAAGACAATACCTTTTCCGAAGCGTCCGCGCCCTGGGCCATCCGCCACGCCTCCCCGAAGTTGGTGGCGAACAGCCCCATCAGGATATAGGGCAGGTTCAGCAAAACGAGCTTCTTGATGTTCAGGGGCTTTTTCATCGTTCCAGCTCCTTTCGCTTTGTGCGGTCCACCACCGCGTTTTTCACCAGCTCCTTGAACTGGTTCAGCTTCGCCAGCACAGACGGGCGGGACGCCTTGCGGACCTTCTTCTGGGTGTACTCGGTAAACGCGGAGGTCAGCGCGTCCGCGTCGCGGGCCTTGAAAAAGACCAGGTACTTGGGCGGGGAGCAGCTGCGGTCCTTCTTTACCGCGTAATCCACGCCGTACTTCCGGGCAACCCGTTCAAACTCCTTGATGGAGGGGTCTGTGATCTCAAGATTGGACACGCCCTGGTTCTGCCCGATGAGCTGCTTCACCGTCTGCTTGCCCTGGGGCTTGACCTCCGCGCCCTTTTCCCGCTGTTTCTGCATCTTTTGCTCTTTCAGGTGCGCCAGATACTTCATAATCGCCGCTTTGAACAGCCTGCCGGTGAATTTTGTGCCGCTGACAATGAGCGTCAGGGTTTTGCTTTCCACTTCGTCCTGCATGGGTGTTTCGCCTCCTCTCTATGGATTTTCTGCATGGTTTCTCTATCGGAGCTGGTCTTGCCGGTCATAGTGCAGATGGCCGTTTCGGACCTTCGCATGGCTCACAATTTTGATATGCCCCTGTTCCTGGCGTTCCAGGGACTTTTTATATCCCTCCTCGGTGAGAAAGGCGCGGCTGCGTTCCCCTTTCCAGCCAACAGGGGAATCAGCGGTCAGGGTATCAAAAATAATCATGTGCCGGGTGTCCTCCGCGAACCGGTTTAAGTCCATGTAACTATGGCCGGAATACTCCCGCGCCCCGGCTTTAAGCCGCATTTCCTCCATCAGCTGGCCGATGGTCTTTTTTTCAGGCATGGTGTGCGCCCCCTTTCTCCCGGCCCTGGCCTTTCACCGTCAGAATCCCGTCCAGCGTGGTGGCGGTGATCCGCAGGCGTTCAGCGGTGGCAATATCGTTTTTGACCGTTTCATCGGTCGAGTGTCCACAGACCACCAGCACATGGGAGCGGCGCAGGTAATCTCTGGCGATGTCGATTCCGTCCTTGTGTTCCTGGGGGATTTCATCTTTCAAAAACAGCGGCAGGAACAAAACAGGGCAGACCGGGGAATATCCGGCGTCATACACCTGGCGGCAGTAGCTGGCGGCGCTTGCCGCGTTTTCATGGGGGTTCTTGCTCCAGGGAGCGGTGATATACGCAAGCGGTCGTTTCATAACAGATTCCTTTCTCCCGGCAGTTCCGGGCAGACAAAAACGGCCAGCTTTCAAAAGCCGCCGTACATATCGTGGTTGACCTGTGAGGTGTAATGGTTGCTCATGGTGGTGGGCGCGTTGAACAGCACCGTCAAAAGGTACTGCTTCATGTTCCGTACCTCGGTGGTGTTCTTTTGCAGGCAGTCCATGACAAACTCGATGTGGGAGCTGTCCAGCTTCAGGAAGCGGGAACGCACCACCTCATGGGGGAAGTCCGCCCCGGCAATCCGGGTGGTCTTACGCTTCGCGCAGACCGTTTCCACCAGCAGCTCCACAATCTCGTCCAAATCCTCCCGGTAGGTCCCAAACCGCTGTTTGAGGCAGTCATACTCGATATTCTCCAAAATCAGCTCCCGATAACTTTCCATCTCTGTCAGTGACATCGTTTCCCTTCGCTTCGGTTCCGGTGGCTTTGCCGCCGTTCCCCGGAAGGGAAGGGAATCGGTAATTGATCCGTCAGTAATTGATTTTTGGGTATTTGATTTCTCTATATTTATTTGCGTTGGATTTTCCGTTGACGGTTTTCCCGTTGACGGATTATCCGTTGTCGGAAAACCCGACAACGGTTTTTCCAACAACGGTTTTGGGGGCAACGGTTGGGCGGGCGGTTCCTCTGTTACCGGACGCTCATAAATCACATACTCGTTGGCGCTGAACTTGCCGCCCGCGTCGGTGGTCTGGCGGCGCTTGATGTACCCCGCCTTTTCCAGCTCATTGACTGCGGAGCGGATCGCGTCCTTGCTTTCCCGGTTGATAACGGCCAGACCGGAAAGGGTGTAGTCCCAATCCTCCGGCAGCGAGAGCATCTGGGACAGCAGGCCCTTTGCTTTCAGGCTCAGGCTCTTGTCCCGCAGATGATAGTTGCTCATAACGGTGTATCCCTGTGTGCGTTCTACGCGAAAAACGGCCATTTTCTGCACTCCTTTCGTTTCCCAGGGCATGAAAAAAGCCACAATCCCGTAAAAAGAATTGCGGCGTTCATTTGCTGGCTGACTTCTGCCTGTACCGGTGAAAAAACGGCGGCATGGGCGGTTTGTCAAACAGGCTCTCTAACTGCGGAAACGTCAGGGTTTGAAAAATCCGGTCGATCTCAATGGTTTCCATGTTTCGCTGGGAGCGGCAGTCCTCCCGGATGGCTTCTCTGATTTCCTTAACGGTACACATATTCATTCCTTCCTCTCAATTTGTCGGGTTTACGGGTGGCGTTTCTTTTTGGGCTTGAAGTCCAGGATATGCCCCTCAATGACGCGGGCATACCGTTTGATTTTGATGTCCCGGCGTTTCTGGCTGGCGAGAACGGCCTGGTAGCCGTCCTCGTCCAGAAACAGGCGCGTTTCATCGCCGGGTGCGCCGTAGGCGGTGCGGGGCCGCAGGACGGAAAACTCCACCATCCAGCGGGTCTTATCCTGAAACCGTTCCACAGCCAGTATGTTGTGGCCCTTTAACTCCCTGGCAACGTGATCTCTCATAGGCGCTCCTTTCAGCGTTCCTGATCTCTCTGACGCTTTTTCTGCCACTGTTCCAGCAGTTTGATGATGGTTTCCTGCATCCGGGCAGGGGTGTAGCTTTTGGGAAAATACTTCCGCAGGGTGTCGGAGGTAAACGTCACCTTGTCCAGATCGCTTTTCTTTTCCTCGCCCATAATCGCCCGCATTACATCTATGGATAAACGCCCCTCCTGGCTGAATTTCTTGAGCCGCTGGGCTTGGGAAAGGGAGGGGGTGGCCTGTTCGCTGTCCATCGCGTCCAAAAGCTGTGTCTGTTCTTCTTTTTTGAGAAAGGACAGCTCATAGGCCGGGTTCAGGGCAATTTTCTTTTCGTCCACCATGTTCAGCAGTTCGGGGATTAACTCGGTCAGGCGGATGTAGCGTTGCACCTGCCTTTGACTTTCACCAGCTTGATTTGCGACAAGCTGAATAGAAGTGCTGGACTTCTCGCCAACTTGGCGAGAAGTTAAATCCGACCGTTCTCCTTGATGTTTGATGGCCTCCAATTTCATCTTGTAGGCAAAGGCCCTCTCGCTGGGGAGCAGGCTTTCCCTTTGCAGGTTGCTGTCAACCATGATAATCGTGGCGGCGTCATCGTCCAAATCCCGGACAATGACCGGCATGGTTTCTTTCTCTGCCAGTTCACTGGCCCGATGCCGCCTGTGTCCGGCTACCAGCTCATAGCCGCCGCTGGGGTCAGGACGGGCGATAGCAGGAACAAGAACGCCGTACTGCCGGATGCTGTCCGCTGTTTCCATCATGGCATCATCATCTTTGACCTTGAAGGGGTGTCCCTTGAACGGGTGCAGCTCGCTCAAAGAGATTTCTACCACCTTTTCCCGCCCCGCGTCGGCGCGGCTTTCCTCGGTGGTAAACAGATCATCGACCGATGCCAGCTCTACTTTTTTCGCGCTGCTTTTCAAGTTTCAACACCTCCTTGGTCAGATTTGCGTAGCCCTCCGCTACTTTGCCGCCTGGGTCATGGGCGAAAATGCTCCTGCCCTCCGCGCTGGTTTCCTTTGCCCGGACAGAATGGGGAATCTCTGTGCCGAATACCTTGATTTTGCTGCCGTAGGTTTCCCGCAGCAGGGCGGCAATCTCTTTGGCAAAGTTGGTGCGGTTGTCCACCATCGTCAGCAGGATACCGTCTATTTGCAGTTTCGGGTTGATCTGCCGCTTGACTTTGGCTACCGTAGAGAGCAGCTGTTCCAGCCCTTTGGCGGGCAGATACTCCGCCTGGACGGGGATTATGATCCGGTTGGCGGCGGCCAGCGCGTTGACGGTGAGCATACCCAGGGAGGGCTGGCAGTCTATGAGGATATGGGAATACTGCCCCTTTACACTGTCCAGATATTGCCGCAGAATCGTTTCCCGGCTCATAGCGTTTACCAGCGACACCTCCATGCCGGACAGCTGAATATCCGCCGGCATCAGGTCCACACCCTCCGGGTGGCGCAGAATCCCCTCGCCGGGGCGGACCGGCTGATCGGTCAGGATACGGCCCATCGCGTCAGAGAGGGTAAAGGGCAGCTTATCCGGCTGGGGATTGCCCAGGCTGATGGTCAGGCTCCCTTGCGGGTCCCCGTCAATGAGAAGCACTTTCTTTCCGGCCTGCGCCAGTCCTATCCCTAAGTTGGCACAGGTTGTGGTCTTGCCCACACCTCCCTTTTGGTTGGCGATGGCGATGATTTGCGTGTTCAAGATAATCACCTCGTTTCTTGGTATGAAAAAAGGGAGAATGTGACCGGAATCAACATTCTCCCTTAGAAACGATATGTGATTGTGCAATAATCTGTCTTTTGTGAGGTTAGCTTTTGAGAGCCATCTCGCCGCAAACCCGCATGAATACTGGGTTTTTGCCTGTTTGCTTTCCCTTTCCCCAATAACCTGTGTTCAACTTTTGGGGTGCATATCATTGTTTGCCCGGTGCTTGTTTTTATGCTATAATGAATGATAAGCTTTTAATGCGGAGGGTATTATGAAATATGAATATGTGATATGGGACTGGAATGGTACTTTATTTAATGATGTTCAGATAAGTATTGATACTATGAACAAAATGCTTGAGGTAAAGGAATACCCTCAAAGACTTGATACGGATTTATATAAAAGTATTTTTTCTTTTCCTGTTGTTGATTATTATATAAAAGTCGGTCTTGATTTTGAAAAGCATTCATTTGATGAGCTTGCGCAGCTTTTTATTGATTTGTATTCAGAGGTTCAGGACAGTGCAGAACTGTTTGACAGCGTGCGTGATGTTTTAAAATATTTTAACAGTCTTGGCTTAAAGCAAAGTGTAATTTCTGTTTGTGAAAAAGAAAGACTGTATCACCAAATAAGTCTTTTTGATATTGAAGATTATTTTGATGACGTAATCGGTACTGATGATAATTATGCTGTGTCAAAGGCTGATATTGCGAAAAAATGGTTTGCCGACCATGAGCTTAACCCTGATAAGGCTGTTTTTATCGGTGATACTGTTCACGATTACGAGGTAGCAAGGGCAGTGGGCTGTGACAGCATTTTGATTGCCGACGGTCATCAGAGCAGGGAAGTGCTGAGCGTAACCGATGCGGTGATAATCAATTGCATTTCCGATATTAAAGAAATATTTAACTAATTTTTAAAATTAGTTATAATTGTTGAGTTTTTTATTTGCATATGTTACAATGTCAAATATATGCTTAAGGAGATCGGCTATGATTAACTTAATCCCCATTCCGACAAAATGTGTTGAAGGCAACGGATATTTAATGCTTGGTGAAAGCATTAAGCTGAAAAGTGATTTTGAATTGCCGCTGCTCGATTTAGAGCACAGCGAAGATGCAGCTATTGTAATAAAAAAAGATGACACTATTGGCGGTGAGTCTTATACTCTTTCCGTTACTCAGAATGGTGTTTTGATTAAAGCAGGTGATGAAGCAGGTGCATATTATGCATTGCAGTCACTGCGTCAGCTTACCAAATATGAGTTTGGTGTAAGACGTGTCAAATGCTGTGAAATTGAAGATAGTCCAAGATTTAAATGGCGCGGTCTGCAGCTTGATACAGCACGTCATTTCTGGTCGGTGGATGAAATAAAAAGATATCTTGATAATATGTTTATGATGAAGCTGAATGTTTTTCACTGGCATATTACCGATGATCAGGGCTGGAGATTGGAAATAAAAAAATATCCGCTTCTTACGGAAATAGGCTCTGTAAGAAAATATACGCAGCTTAACGGCTGGAAGTCGACGGAGCTTGATAACACAGAGTATAGGGGATATTATTCTCAGGACGATGTCAGGGAAATTGTTGAATATGCAAAAGCTCGTTCCATTATGATTGTTCCTGAAATTGATTTTCCTGCCCATTGTGCTGCTGCCATTGCAGCATATCCTTATCTTGCCTGCCGTGAGCTTGACAGACCTGTACCCGGCTATTTCGGTGCAACGATTCCTGAAAAATTGCAGGGTATTAAGGATTGGAACAGAACAATCTGTATCGGTAAGGAACGGACAATTCGATTTGTAAAGGATGTCATTGACGAGGTCTGCGAGCTTTTCCCTGCTCCATATTTTCATATTGGCGGTGATGAAGCACCGAAGGATGAATGGAAAAAATGTCCTCACTGTCAAAAGATAATAAAGGATAATAACCTTAAAAATGAAGATGATTTGCAGGGTTGGTTCAATAATCTTGTGCTTGAACACCTGAAAACCAAGGGCAGACAGCTTATTGGATGGAATGAAATTCTTGCAGCAGACAATCTTGACAAAACAATTATTGCCCAGTACTGGACACCTGAGAGAGATAAGAATGCTGAAAAGCATGCAAACAGCGGCGGAAGCATTATTATGTCAAATCATAAATCGTTTTATTTTGATATGCCTTACGGTAAATATCCGCTGAAAAATACATATGACTATTCACCTGAGAGGTTCGGAGTTAATAAGCAGAACATTAAGAACGTGCTCGGTGTTGAGGGCGAGGTATGGACTGAGTGGATAGATTCTGCCGAACGTCTTGATATGATGCTTTTTCCAAGACTGCAGGCTCTCAGTGAGGTTGCCTGGTCTTGTGATGAAAACAGGAATTGGAAGAGCTTTCTTGAAAGACTTGATTCTTTCAAAGTGTTTTATAAATTACTTGGTATTAATTACGCTGTTGATAAGGTGACAATGCCTGTGAACTTATTTGACAGGCTTAATGTTGAACTCAAGTTCTTAAAGGGTGATACACATCTTGAAACAAGGCGTAACAGAAAATATATTGCTAAAGGAGAAATATAAATGAAATTTGCTGAATTTCCACAGTCGGTTATTGATGAGAATGTTGACTATACCGTTCACGAAATAACCAATGTAATCAAAAAGTACGGACCGCGTGAGTCCGGTAATGAAAACTGCTTTGCAGCACAGAAGCATATAAAGAAGGAGATGGATACCTTCTGTGATGAAACAGGCTTTGAGTCATATAAAATGGCGCCTAAAGCATTTCTTCACTTCACTAAGCTTGTAAGTGCCGGCATTATTCTTGCGGTAGTTGTTTGTGCGGTGCTGGTGTTCACAAGTGTAATATCATTCTTTGTGGCACAGTGCATTGTGTGCGGCTTTGTAGGTGTCGGATTATTTATTACTGTTATGGAGTTTTTGCTGTATAAGAGATTTATGGACCCTCTTTATAAAAAGGTTGAGGGTCATAATCTTTACGGTGTAAGAAAGCCGAGAGGTGAGGTTAAGAAAAGAATTATTATCAGCGGTCATATTGATTCCGCTTATGAGTGGCGTCATCTTTATTACAGTACAAAAAAAATTAAGCTGATGATGCCTTGTATGGCACTTACAATCGGCGGTGCAGTGATTTCTTTTGTTTTATCAATTCTTGCAATCATTGCTAATTTTGTTGATATGGGCGGCTTTGGTGCATTTATTACCGATTATAGCTATTATTTCCATTTTGTTACTGCTCTTGCAATGGTAACTCTTTTCCTGTTCATCGATTTCAAAACAATTTCACCGGGTGCTAACGATAACTTAACAGGTACTTATGCTGCTGTTACAGCACTTCGTATGCTTGATATGGCTGGTGTTGATTTTGAGAATACTGAGGTTTGTGCTATGATTACAGACGGTGAGGAAGCAGGTCTTCGCGGCTGTAAGCAGTGGGCAAAGGATCATTATGACGAATATGTCAACAGCGGTGTTGAAACTGCTATTCTTTGTGTTGATACCTTAACCGATCTTGAATATCTTAATGTATACAGCCGTGATATGACCGGTACAGTTAAGCACAGCCCTGAGTTCAGTCAGCTTGTTATGGATTCTGCAATTGAAGCAAATCATAATGATTTGAAATTTGCCAATGTATTCTTCGGTTCTTCGGATGCCGCAGCCTTCACACAGGCAGGTATTACCGCAACATGCCTTGCTGCTATGGATCCTGCTCCTGCAGATTATTATCATAACCGACGCGACAGCTATGACAGATTAGTTCCTGAAGCAATCAAAACAGGCTATGAGGTTGTTATTTCAACAATCCTTAACTTTGATGAAAAAGGCTTAGGCAAATAATAAAACAAAATTAAACCGCTGCTATTTCCGGCAGCGGTTTAATTTTGTTGTTTGTTTTGTAATTTTTCTTATTAATCCAAAGCATCCTTTACTGCGTCGCCTGCTTTATCAACTGCTCCGCCTACGCCGTCTGCAACATCGTCAGCACCCTGACCGATATCATCGCCAACCTGATCGGCCTTTGATTCAACCATATTTGTTGTGCCGTTTTTATCTGTGGTATTATTATCATTTGTTGTTGTGGTGTTATTGTTTGTTGTATTTGCTGCAGTTGTAGTCGTAGCAGTTGTGTTTGTGGTTGTAGTATTGTTATTATCATCATTTTTAGAACAACCCATAAATACAGTTGCAATAACAGCAATTGCTAAGGCTATAATTAAAATCTTACTTTTCATAATATAACTTCCTTTCAAGAATAGGTTAACCGATAAAATTTGTTTTATTCAAATTATTTTGTTAATGTTCCGCCGTCACTGTACAGGAGAAGAAGAATGTTTTCCTCTGCACCTGTCTGTGCATTTACATAAATCAAAACCTCTTCGCCCGTTTCATTGCTTTCGCAGTGAAGCTCATAGCATTCAATCTCAAGACCGTTTTCCTTTGGTATTACACATTTTTTGGTGTCTAATATTTTAAGATAAGGGCTTGCATTTTTTTTGATTTCATCAAGCTTTATTTTTTCACTGAAGCCTTTTCTTTCAATATGATTTGTCAAAAAGCCTTCAGCTTCAAGTGAAAGCACCTTGCCGTCCGCCATTGAAATACCGACCTTGATTAAATCACTGTAATATATTATGCCGTCTTTGCTGTATGCAAAGTTTATAACACAGATATTATCGTTGGTCATATAATAGGTTTCTTTCATATTTTCATAACCGATGTTTTTCAGATATGATTTGGCAATATTTCTGGCATTATCCTCTGTTATAGATGATTGTGTGATTTTGCCGCCGTAAAGAATATAAGAAACGTAGCCTCCCTGCTTTGAAATACCGATATGCTTCTGACCGCATGTGAAGGTATAGCATGGGATTTTGCCGTCCTCATTATTTTCATTGCCAACCTGATTAATATTACAGTTAAGTGCAGTCGCAGCAATTTCACGTGCCTGTTCCTTTGTAATATTATCTTTGTTTTTTATCATCTGCGGTTCACGATTGAGTACTGCGTCTGCGAAGGGACCATCATATAAAAGCGTTGGGTAGTTGTTAAATGCTTCTTCTGCTGCTGTCATATCTGCTGAAATGGCATTGACATTGACGTTTGCTTTGCTTTTAACATTGCTTGCGGTTATTTTTCCGCCGCTGTTGCAGATTGAAACCATACCTTCAACTGATTCATTAAGCTTTCTTGAATAGTTTAAGAGCGTTGAAAGATTTTTGTGTTCCTCATCGGTTATCTTTTCACCGGAGGAAATTTTTTTAGCGATATAAGTTGAATAGTCGCTTGCCTGGCTGATGAACTTGTATGTGCTGCTTAAATTCATCTGACTTACAGGCAATCGAGAAAGTGCCTCTTTGGCTTCACCGCATTCAGCATAAAGGTCTGAGCTTATTTCAAGCAGCATCTTGTCGGAGTTGGAATATATGCTTTTGGTTAAATTTGTTTCAATAGCGTCCAGATTTTCCGACAGCTCATTAAGGCTTTGCTGATAGCTGTTTTCAAGCTGCATTTTGTAGCTGTTGGCATGGTTCATATTAATTATCGCATATCCTGCCAGAACAGATACTGCTGCCAATACAAAGGAAAAAATCCTTACATAGCTTCTTGTAGTCATAAATAAAACCTCCGTAATCTATTTTTTACCGAAAATTAAAAAAACATACAAAAAAATCAATAAAAATGTTTAATTGTTGCGTTTTATATGTTACAATACAAATAATTGTAATTAAAATGGAGTAGTATGTTATGGCAAAGGTCGAGGGAAAGAGAAGAATTGTTGTTAAGGTTGGTACATCTACCTTAACGCATAACACAGGTAAAACGAACATTGCACGTATGGCAAAGCTTGTTTCAGTGCTTTCTGATTTGAAAAATGCAGGGCACGAGATTGTTTTGGTATCAAGCGGTGCAATTGCGGTAGGTGCAGTTAAGCTTGGCTTTAAATCAAAGCCGGTTACCACAAAAGGTCTGCAGGCTTCTGCAGCAGTGGGTCAGTGTGAGCTTATGTTTTTGTACGATAAGCTGTTCAGTGAGTACAGTGTTGTTGTCAGCCAGCTTTTGTTTTCAGCCGATACGCTTGAAAATCCGCAGGAAACTGCTCATCTGATTGACACCTTTAATCAGCTTTTGGAATATGATTCTCTGCCGATTATAAATGAAAATGACTCTGTCTATGTTGAGGAGCTTCTGAATGGTGATAATGATTGTCTAAGTGCAAAGGTTGCAACCCTCATTGATGCGGATTTACTGATTCTTTTAACGGATATTGACGGACTTTATGACGATAATCCGAATGTTAACAGTAATGCCAGCTTAATTACAAGGGTTGATGAAATTACAGAAGAGCTGAAAGCGGTTGCAGGTGGAGCAGGTGCAAAAGGTACAGGCGGTTTTGCAACCAAGCTCAAGGCGGCAGAAATTGCCACAGGTAAAGGTATACCTGTTGTTATTATGAATGGTGCAAAGCCGACAGATATTTATAAGGTGCTTGACGGTAAAAGTATAGGTACATATTTTTCAGTAAAGGGTGAATGAAATGTTGGAGCAATTAGGAGTTAATGCAAAAAAAGCGGCTGGTATATTAACAACTGCAGATACAGAAATTAAGAACAAGGCACTGCATGCAATCGGCAAGGCACTTGTTGATAATGCAGACGTTATAATCAGTGCAAATAATATTGATATTGAAAACGGAAAAAAGGCAGGTCTTAATGCAGGTCTTATTGACAGGCTTATGCTTGACGAGGATAGAATAAAGGGTATTGCAGATGGCTGTGTTCAGGTTGCGCAGCTTGATGACCCCTGCGGCAGAGTCCTTGAAACTGTTGAAAGACCGAATGGCTTGATTATAAAAAAAGTATCCTGTCCGATGGGTGTTATTGGTATTATCTATGAGGCAAGACCTAACGTAACTGCTGATGCTGCGGCTCTTTGCCTTAAAAGCGGTAATGCAGTTATTCTTCGGGGCGGCAAGGAAGCAATTGAATCAAATAAGGCAATTGCTGATATTATGCGTGAAGCTGTTGAAGGTGTCGGACTGCCGGCAGATTCAATTCAGCTTGTTGCCGATACTTCAAGGGAGTCATCAACCGAACTGATGAGAATGAAGGATTATCTTGATTGCCTTATTCCGAGAGGAAGTAAAAACTTAATCAAGGCCGTTGTTGAAAATTCAACAGTGCCTGTAATTGAAACAGGCTCGGGCAATTGCCATATCTATGTTGATAAATATGCAGATATAGAAATGGCGGCAGAAATAATTTTTAATGCAAAAACACAGCGTATCAGTGTTTGTAATACTTGCGAAAGTCTTGTCATTCACAGTGATATTCTTGAAAAGGCATTGCCGTTAATCAAGGCAAGGCTTGATGAAAAGCAAGTTATAATCAAGGGTGATGAAAGAGCAAAAGCAGTGTGCCCCGATATTGAAGCGGCAGATGAAGCTGATTTTGCTACTGAATATCTTGACTATATTATAAGTGTTAAAACTGTAGACAGTCTTGATGAGGCGATTGAGCATATCAATAAAAATTCAACAGGCCACAGTGAGTCTGTTGTTACAAATGATAATGACAGGGCAATGGAGTTTATGAGCAGAGTGGATTCATCATCTGTATATCATAATGCGTCCACCAGATTTACTGACGGCGCTGAGTTTGGTCTTGGTGCTGAAATCGGTATTTCTACCCAGAAGCTTCATGCAAGAGGTCCTATGGGACTTCGTGAGCTTACTACAACAAAGTATTTGATTTTCGGAAACGGACAGGTTAGATAAATCATGGATGAAAAAGAACGTGCAAAGCAAAGGAAAAAGCGTCTGAGAGCTAAAAAAAGAAAAAAAGCAGGCAAAACGCTTTTGATTATTATTTCAATAATAGTTTTAGCGTTGGCTGCATTTTTAATCACAATGAAAATTTGTGACCCGAATTTTGAAATTAAATCATTTGTGCCCGAGGATAGGATTGAGCAGGCTGTGGCTTTTGTTAAAGAGGACATTCTAAGCCAAACAACAACTACAACTGCCCCCACAACCAAGCCTACGACCACAAGACCGGCTAATTATGATTATGAACCAATCAGTGAGTTTGAATTTGATACCTCTCTTGAGGGCAATCAGGTTGGAAATCTTCTTAATAAGACGGCGGGTGCAGTTACCTTCAGTGCGGCGTATAATTATTTCAGTATTGAAAATGACGGTATTTACCGTTTTGATTCCTCTGAGGAAACAAATGAAAAGATTACTGCAAATAAAAATAATTATAAATATCTGAATGTTTTAGGTGACTATGTTTATTTTGTTGACACAAAGGCAAATCAGCTTAAAAGAGCAAGAATAACAGGCAAAGAGGAAAAAAAGCTTGCCGATGATATAGCATTTGCATATTTGTATAATGATAAAATATACTTTATAGGCAGTGATAATTCAGTAGGATATATTAAAACCGAGGATTACAGCAAAACGGTTCTTTATACGGCAGGTGCAGATAAAAAGCTGAAGTTTGTCGGCATATCACTTTCAAGAATATTCTTTACACAGTATGACGATGTAACAAAAAAATATCAGTATATCACTGTCAGTCTGCGTGACAAGAATGACAGAAGATATTTCAGGGATGACACAACAGGTGATTCAATTGTTAATATGGAACTTGAAAGCGGATTTTTCTATTATTATAAAAAACAGGATAACGGCAGCTTTGATTTAATCAGGCAGAAATTCGGCTCTGAAAAAACTGTTACACTGCTGAAAAAATGCTCGCTTACAGACTATCCGGTAATTCACGGCAACAGACTTTATTATACTGAGCTTAACAGCTCGACATTGCAGGCAATGGAGCTTAATATGAATTCGATGGAGAAAAAGGTTATGGTTAAGCTCGGCGGTGCAGATAAAACAACTACTGCAGGTGTAGGCTTTGGATATCACTATGTTTATCTTTTCGGAAGACCTAAAGCTGACAGCGGTACTCAGTACAGAGGCAGCAGTATTTATACCTCTGCATCCTATCAGAATACGATTGCTTTTGAGAACGGCGGATGGAAATATTGATGCAGCCTTCTGTAATAAAAATATGATGAAAGGGAATTTTAGTTTTGGACAAGTATAAAAAGTTAGCTTCAAATACATTGATATTTGCGATAGGCACTTTTTCGTCAAAGATACTGTCATTTTTGCTTATGCCTTTTGTTACCCGTATGATGGGAACAGGCGATTACGGTGCTGCTGATTTGGTTCAGCAGACCGTTAATGTTTTAATACCTATTGTAACTTTGCAAATTAACAGTGCAGCATTAAGATTTTCCCTTGATAAGGCAAAAAACAAAGCAGATGTATTAACTGTTGGAGTTAGAACAACGATAATAGGCTTTGGTGTATTTCTGCTTTTTGCCTATCCGATAAGTCTGATTAAAATCAATGATTTTGTTTTAGGCGACTATATTATTCTTGTTATTGCTTTTGTTCTGATTTCCGGCTTCAGACAGCTTTGTCAGCAGTTTGTACGAGGAAGCGGCTATGTTAAGCTTTTTGCAATTGACGGAATCATTGCAACAGCTACAACTTTGCTTTTTACCATTCTGTTTTTGTGAGCGCTTAAATGGCGTGTAACAGGCTATATTGCAGCAATTATCGCATCAGATGCCTGTTCGGTTATATTCTTTGTTATTACTGCTAAGCTTTACAGATTTGTCAAGCCGAGATTATCGGAAAGGGATATTACGGGACAGATGCTCAAGTACTGTGTGCCGTTAATTCCTACGGTTATTCTGTGGTGGATTATCAATGTTTCGGACAGATATATGGTAACAAGCTTTGTTGGCTCATCTGCCAACGGATTATATACTGCAGCTTCAAAAATCCCTAATTTTGTAATTCTTTTTTCACAGATATTTATTGATGCGTGGCAGCTATCTGCTGTTGATGGTCAGGAAAATAAAAGGGAGCGCAGAAGATTTTTCAGCAGAGTCTTTCGTGTCTACAGCGGCGGTGTGTTTGCGGTTGCGTCAGCACTTATTCTCGCTTGTCAGCTTATCACGAAAATTCTTGTTGCTCCGTCATATTATGAGTCGTGGAAATTTGTTCCGATACTTATCATTGCAACGACCTATTCCTGTATTGTTAATTTCCTTGCATCTGTTTATATGGCGGAGAAAAAGTCACTTATGGCACTTCTTACGGCACTCAGCGGTGCGGTAACAAATATTGTTCTCAATTTTGTGTTTATACCAAAAATCGGTGCCAATGGTGCTGCTATTGCCACGGTTTGTGCGTTCCTTGTGGTTTTCATTACAAGGGGGGCAAATACAAGAAGATATATTAAAATTAATTTCCAGCTTCCGATAATGCTGTGTGAAACGCTGATATTAATAGTACAGAGTGCACTGATGCTTCTAATGAAAGACGGAGTTTTGCTTTATATTGTTGAAGCTGCATTGCTTGCACTGATGATATTTATGAATATAAGACCTATTCAGGAGCTGGTAGGCTTAATAATTAACAAGTTTTTGAAGCGTGGAAGAAAGAATTAAGGCAAGTTATTTCACAGTTGCTATTGCAAAAATGATGATTTTAGTATATAATGTACAAAGCGAATGTCTAATTAATTGAAATTTTTAATATAATTTGGAGGATTTGTATGAAAAAAATGACTGTTGCTCAGGCTAAGAAAGCTGTTAGTGACAAGCTGAGCCATTTCTTTGGTGTCGATCCTAAAACTGCAACAAATGAGCAGTATTATAAGGCTGTATCTATGATTGTAAGAGATAAGCTTTCCGAAATGAACAGTGAGTTTCGTTCTGAAGCTAAGGGACAGGACTCAAAGGAAATTTATTACCTTTGTATGGAGTTTTTAATGGGTCGTTCACTTAAGAACAACCTTTATAATCTTGACCTTGTTGATACCTTTGATGAGGCACTCAAGGCTTTTGATGTTAAGCTTGACAGACTTTATGATGAAGAAATTGATGCCGGCTTAGGTAACGGCGGACTCGGCAGACTTGCAGCCTGCTATCTTGACGGACTTGCAACAAATGGATTCCAGTCAATGGGCTATTCTATCCGCTATGAGGCAGGTATCTTCAAGCAGAAGCTTGTTGACGGCTGGCAAACAGAGCTGCCTGATTTCTGGCTTCCGGGCGGTGAGGTATGGCTTGTTCCGCGTGAGGAGAGATCTTGTCAGGTTAATTTTGAAGGCTGGATTGAAGACAGCTGGGACGGTGACTATCATCATGTTGAACACAGGGATTGCAATACTGTTACAGCCGTGCCTTATGATATGTATGTTTCAGGTAAGGGTAAAGGAGTTTCAAGATTAAGACTATGGGCGGCAAGAAAGCCTGAGCTTGATATGGGGCTGTTTAATTCAGGCTCTTATGTTAAGGCTATGGAGCAGTCTGCTATGGCTGAGGCTATTTCAAAGGTTCTTTATCCTGCAGATAATACACAGGAGGGTAAATCTCTCAGACTCCGTCAGCAGTATTTCCTTGTTTCTGCTTCAATTCAGGATATCATCAAGCGTCACTTAACACGCTACGGCACGCTTGACAATCTTCCTGATAAGGTTGCAATTCATATCAATGATACACATCCCACAATGGCAATTCCGGAGCTTATGAGAATTATGCTTGATGAGTGCGGATATAGCTGGGATGCTGCGTGGAATATTGTTACCAACACAGTAGCTTATACAAATCATACCGTAATGAAAGAAGCACTTGAGTGCTGGAGTGAGGATTTATACAGACGACTTCTTCCGCGTATATATGAAATTACGAAGGAAATTGACAATCGTTTCAGAGCATATGTATGGGGTGTTACTCATGATGCAGATAAGGTTGAGCGAATGGCAATCGTTTCAGGCGGTATAGTAAGAATGGCTAATCTCTGTGTGGCCGGCTCTCATTCGGTTAATGGTGTGTCTGCTCTTCACAGTGAGATTTTAAAGGATACTGTATTTAATGATTTCTATACAATTACTCCCGATAAATTTAAAAATGTAACAAACGGTATTGCTTTCAGAAGATGGATTTGTCAGTCAAACCCAGAGCTTACTAAGTTCATTACAGAGCTTATCGGTGACGGCTTTATTACCAAGAGCGACGAGCTGTTAAAGCTTCGTGACTATAAGGATGATAAGCAGGTTCTTGACAGAATCAGCGGTATCAAGCTTGCCAATAAAAAACGATTTGCTGAAATTGTTAAAAAGAGAAATGGTATTGTTCTTGACCCTGAATCAATTTTTGATGTTCAGGTTAAAAGACTTCATGAATATAAGCGTCAGCAGCTTAATGTTCTTAATATTATTGCAGAGTATCAGATGCTCAAGACGAATCCGAAGATGGATTTTGAGCCGAGAACTTATATCTTTGCGTCTAAAGCTGCTCCGGGCTACTTTATGGCTAAAAAAATTATTGAGCTTATTGATGCACTTGCAAAGGTCGTAAATAATGACCCTGATGTTAAGGGCAGAATTAAGATTGTGTTTATGGAGGACTATAATGTTTCTCTTGCTGAGGCACTTATGCCTGCAGCAGATATAAGCGAGCAGATTTCACTTGCAGGTACCGAAGCATCAGGCACAGGTAATATGAAGCTTATGTTAAATGGTGCAGTTACTCTTGGTACAATGGACGGTGCAAATGTTGAAATTTTTGATGCCGTCGGCGAGGATAATATCTTTATCTTTGGTATGACAACACCTGAGGTTGAGCAGCTTAAGAGAGATGGCTACAATCCAAAGAAATACCTTGAAAATAATGAGGTGTTAAAGAATGCTGTTGATTTCATAAATAATGGTGTTAATGGCAAGAGTTTTGGTGAGATTTCATCTTCACTTATGAATGTTGACCAGTATATGGCACTTGCAGATTTTGCCGACTATCAGAAGGCACAGCAGTTCTCCGCTGAGGTTTACAGGGATAAAGAGCGTTTTGCAAAAATGTCACTTATGAACATTAGTGGTGCAGGTGTGTTCAGTGCGGACCGTTCAATTATGGATTACGCAAATGACATCTGGCATACAAAGCCTGTTGTGTTTGCTGCCGATAAGCCTAAGACTGTTAAAAAATCAGCACCTATGGCTCCTAAGGCAGAAAAAAAGTCTGCTCCTAAAAAGGCTGTAAAGACTGAAAAGAAAACAGCAGCTAAGAAAGCAACAAAAAAATCTAAGTAATTATTCTTGCCAAAAGGGACTGTTCCCTTTTGGCAAGTTGTATATGAGGAATTATGGTATTATTTGATTCAAGAGATACATCGTACAAATCAATAGTATCCGCTCTTGCAACTGATGAAGAATGCAAATTTCGCATAACAGTTCCGAGGGATTTGAAATGCAGCTGTGCAACACTTGCCGTTACCAAAGAGGGTGAGTGTGAAAGCACGGCTTATTATGGTATGTTCTGGGCAGGAATGTGCGGCAATGATTATGAATACTGGGAGCTTCATTTCAATGCAACTACGGAAGGGCTTTATTTTTATCATTTTGAACTTGATACACCCTGGGGTAAAACCTTTATTAAAAATACCGGTTTCGGAAAAGGTGAATTTAATGCACAGGGCAATGAATTTCAGCAGACTGTTTATGACAAAAATTTCAAAACGCCTGATTTTTTAAAGGGTGGTATAATTTATCAGATTTTTCCCGACAGGTTTTATAATTCAGGCAGTGAAAAGGTTAATGTTCCTTCAGCACGTGTAATGCGTGAATGGGGTGATGAGCCATTCTGGAAAGAAGAGCAGATGAATGGAATCTGGAATAATGATTTTTTCGGCGGAGATTTAAAGGGAATTGAAGAAAAACTTGGATATATTGCAGATTTAGGTGTAAGCTGTATTTATATAAACCCTGTTTTTGAATCACATTCAAATCACAGATATGATACTGCTGACTATGAAAAAATTGACAGCCTTCTCGGCAGCGAGAATGACCTTAAATCCCTTTGCAAAACAGCTAAGGATAAGTATGGTATATCCATAATTCTTGATGGTGTATTCAGTCATACAGGCTGTGACAGCAAATATTTCAATATGTACAGTCATTACAAAAATCTTGGAGCTTACAATAGCAAGGAAAGCCCTTATTTCAGCTGGTATAAATTTATTGATTATCCTGATAATTATCATGCCTGGTGGGGTATAAAACTGCTTCCAGAGGTTATTGAGGAGGATGAAAGCTACCGTCAGTATATCTGCGGCAGGGATGGTATTCTTCGTAAATGGCTCAGGTGCGGTATAGCAGGCTGGCGACTTGATGTTGCTGATGAACTGCCTGATGTTTTTCTTGACGATTTGAGAAAGGCTGTTAAGGCTGAAAATAAGGATGCCGTAATTATCGGCGAAGTCTGGGAAAATGCAACAAACAAATTTGCCTATGGTGAAAGAAGAAGATATCTTCTCGGGCAACAGCTCGATTCGGTAATGAATTATCCTTTTGCTGATGCCATTCTGAATTTTGTGCGTTTCGGTCATGGTGAATATTTCTTTGATTCAATAATGGATATTGTTGAAAGCTATCCTCCTCAGGTACTTAATGTTTTAATGAATCATATCGGCACACACGATACCGAAAGAGCAATAACGAGGCTTGCAGGACCCGATAATAACGGCAGGGACAGAGCGTGGCAGCATATACACAACAAGCTGTCAGATTACGATTATCTGAAGGGCATTTCAATGATGAAAATGGCGAGTCTGATTCAGTTTACTCTGCCCGGTGTTCCTTCGATTTATTATGGAGATGAAATTGGTATGCAGGGAATGAAGGATCCCTTCAACAGAGCCTGTATGTCCTGGGACCATCAAAACAAAGAGCTGCTTTTGTGGTATAAGCGGCTTGGCTGGATAAGGCGTTCCTCAAAGGCATTTGCAGAGGGTGCGTTTAACCGGGTTTTCTGTGACAGCGCTGCTATTGCATATGAAAGATATACGGATAGCGAAGCAATGCTTGTAGCTGTCAATAACAGTGATGAGCAGGTGAATATTTTTGTTGACAGCAAGTGGAACAGTTCCTATTGTCATTTCGATTTTGATTGCAAAAATGGAATTATAACCCTGCCTCCAAAGCGTTATACATTGCTCAGTAAAAGACTTGACTAATCAATAGTCAGGTCTTTTGTTATTAATACTGACTTTATTGCATATAATTTTCTGGTGATTTAAGTGAAGGAATTTTTATATGCAGATAATGATAATTATGAAAGTGAATTTGTTGCCACAGGTATTAATTCCGTAACCCTTGGCTGCTATAGCCGTGCACAGATGAGAGCTCTTTATCCGACAGGGTTTCATGTTGTATGCCAGATAGGTAAAGGCAAAAACATACTTGGTGATATTAAATGCAGAGGCTGCAGACTGCCTGCCTATTCACTGGATTATTCAATACTTTACAGCAGCACAGGTTATATTCAGCTTGGTGATAATGAGTTTGCCGTTATAAAAAAAAGCAATGCTTTGTTTTTGCTTTTATATTTTTCAGCAATTATATCAATCGCAGTACTGATGGCATTTTGTTTAACCGATTATTCGGGTGCTTTTGAACAGAATACAAAAAATGAGAGCCGGATAAAAGAAGAAATTGTTCTGCCGTATAATGTGACAACCAAACAGCATATTGATACAAAAAACGTAAGTTTTGAAGTGCCGCAGCAGTCAGATATTACCTTTAAAGCAAATCAGCGTTTGCAAAATTATTCTTTTTCAAATCAAAAAATAAATCCATATTATGTTGTGATTCAAATACTTATTGATGATGATGTGATTTATGAATCTGATTTTATTCCGCCCGGCGGAGGCGTACAAAAAATTGAACTGAAAAAAATACTGCCGAATGGTACATATACTGCCACCATCAGGTATTTTACATACTCCTTTGACAGTGAAGTTAAAGCTTTGGATTTTTATGATTACCGCAGCGAAGTATCATTCAGTTGAATTAAAACCAAATTATGGTATCATTCATTTATATTATTTTTAAACACCTTGGTTAAAATATAACCGAGGTGTTTTATTATGCACAAAAAAGGAAAAACAATGTTTTTTGATAAGCCTCCTGTAATAATCGGCAGTGCAGGAGTAGCCGGAAAAAAAGAGGGCGAAGGTCCCCTTGCCGAGGATTTTGATGCGATTTTTGAAGATACAACAATGGGGCAGCAGTCTTTTGAACTTGCCGAATCCGCAATGCTGCACGATGCTATAATCAGAGCACTTAATTCTGCAAGCAGAAGCTCAGATAAGGTCGACTTTGTTCTCAGCGGTGATTTGCTTGACCAGTGTATGGGCTCAGCTTTCGCTCTTAAGGATTTGGAAATTCCGAGTATAGGGCTTTTTGGTGCCTGCTCAACTATGGCATTGTCATTGTCAATCGGCTCAATGCTCATAAGTGCAGGGGCAAACTGTGTTGTTGCTGCAACGTCAAGTCATTTTTGCTCAAGCGAAAGACAGTTTCGCTTTCCGCTTGAATATGGCGGACAGCGACCGCCGACATCACAGTGGACTGTTACCGGTGCCGGCAGTGCAGTGCTTGAAGCAAAAGGCAATGGTGTTAAGATTAAAGCAGTTCAGATAGGCACAATTACCGATTATGCTATCACAGATGCCAATAATATGGGTGCTGCAATGGCACCTGTAGATGATAGAATAAGACCATAATATTATGAACGAAGAGAATAATATTATGGCGATACGCATTTTCTACACACAAAATAATTTATTAGGAGGTATGATACTTGAAAGTACAAAACAATCTTACATATGTTGAAATAGACGGACTGAATTATCCCGATTTCAAAGATGCTAATCAACCTAAAAGAGAAATAGGCATATGGGGACACCGCCATGCAAATTATCTGCGGGAATTTCAGCCGATAATCTATTATTCTATGCTCTGCAAAATGACCCTTGCCGATTATCTTGAAGAAATAGATAAACAGGCAAAGGAAATGTACGATAAACTTATCAAAGACTTTGCAGAAAAGCAGGGCATAACCGAACAACTCAAAGCAGAAAATCAAATGCTTTGGGTGCAATCAATGAATAATATCGTAAGACGCAGTTGATGTTGTTATTCACCAGTGTGAACTCTGGACGAATAATGCAATTATTGAATGATAATAGTTTAGATTGACATATTGAAGAATATCTGCTAATATTTGGATACGAACTGAATATGTGTTTATGTTTTTTATTCGATATGAACAATGCCGAAACATAATCAACTGTATTAAAAATTAATTAATATAGACTTGAATCAAGTCGTTTACATAGTGAGTAAACATGCTATGCAAGCGGAGCTGAAAGGCTCTGCTTGTTTGTGCTACTCACTATGTAAACGGCTTTTTTCTGTTCTAAAATGAATACCGAAAGAAGTCGTAAGACTTGTTTCGGATTATTGCCAATAATCAAGAACAAATTGTAACAATTACAAATCAACGAAATCAGATATATAACAAACTCCGAAGATGTAAGGATACTGATAAAATATCAAGTCTTAAATTTGAAAGAAATTGTTATACCGCGCAATTAACAAAACTACGCAAAGAAATCAAAACAGCAAATGCAATACTGACTGATGCTGAAGAAATGAAACGAAACATAAAAGCAGAAATGAACATACAACATCAGAGATTTGCAGTCAGCCAAAGTAAATTGAAAGGGAGGGAAGTGCAATGGCTGAAGTAGTAAATTTTAACAGCATAAAATTACATTATATGCCAACAATAATCGGGGAAAGGCGTGTTGGCAGAATGTTTACAAAATCACAGCTTGACGAATGCCGAAAGGCTGATTTTAATACTTGTAAAATCAATGATTTACCTGATGTTACAAATCTGAAAATTGATATAGACGAGCCGATTATCAATCGTGCAAGAAGGTATTTTCAGGATATAAAAAATCCGTATATTTTCCGTGTGGGCGATATTGGCGTGAAAATCAACTGCTCCGGTGACAAGAATTTAGCCGACTCCATAGTGAACATTGCTTCATCTAATTGACAAAATTTACTCATTGAAAATAATATGGCGGTATGTTATAATCTGTTTGTGTAGAAAAATTGCATATTGCCATACGTTCAACTGAACTTATGGAGGTACGCTATGGATAAGTATAAGGAAATTTTGGAGCAGCCTCACAGAAAAAACATCTGGCAGGCTGCTCTTTATATTCGTTTGTCAAAAGAGGACGGAGATAAGCAGGAAAGCTATTCCGTAACCTCGCAGCGTGAAATTTTAAAGGAATATCTCAAGCAACATCCTGACATTGATTTTTACGATTTTTATATTGACGATGGCTGGAGCGGTACGAATTTTGACCGACCGGGCTTTCAGCGGATGATGGCGGATATTTATGACGGCAAAGTAAACTGCGTAATCGTCAAGGACTTATCACGTTTCGGCAGAAACTACACGGATGCAGGCCACTATCTCGATGATGTTTTTACTCGTTTGCAGGTGCGTTTTATTTCTCTTAACAATGGTGTTGATTCCATTTCAAACAGTATGAATGCAGCCACAAAGTGTATCACCGTCGGTGTGCAGAATGTTATCAATGAGAGTGTTGCGGCTACGACTTCGGTTAATGTTCGCGGTACGCTGAATGTCAGCAGAAAGCAGGGCAAATTTATCGGTTCGTTTCCGACTTACGGCTATCTGAAAAATCCCGAAGATCATCACAAGCTAATTGTTGACGAGGAAACTGCACCGATTGTTCGGCAGATTTATAAGTGGTTTATCGAGGGCAAGAGTATTATTGGTATTACTAAAGAACTCAATAAACTCAGTATTCCAAATCCCTCGACCTATAAGAAAATGAAAGGTTGGAATTACAAGCATACAAGCGGTAATAATGACAGCTTGTGGTGTGATTCTACGGTCCGCCGAATGCTGTCCAATCAAATGTATATCGGCAATATGGTGCAGGGCAAAAACACGACAATCAGCTACAAGATTAAGCAGTGCCGTTCCATTCCAAAGGATGAATGGATTATTGTTGAGAATACCCACGAGCCGATCATTGACAAAGAAACTTTTGATAAGGCACAATTACTTTTCAATCGCAATACCCGGACAGCACCGAAAAAAACAGAAGTTGATTTGTTTGCAGGTTTTGTAAAATGTGCCGATTGCCATAGAGCAATGAGCAAAAAGACCAACAATCATTCCTACGGCACATACAAGTATTACCGCTGTGTGACGTCACGAAAAATGGATAGCGGTGCCTGTACACCTCATTCCATCAGGATTGATAAGCTGGAACAGGCAGTGCTTGTAACCATTCAGACGATGATTGATACGGCTCTTGAACTTGATGAGATTATAGAAAAAATTGATTTAAAAAACAAGAATAATATGCAGTCAAATCTTCTTCAAAAATCACTTGATAAAAATATTTCTGAGCGTGATAAGTATAAAAATATGATGGTTGATTTATACCCTGATTGGAAGAGTGGCACAATTACCAAAGAAGAGTATATGACGCTTAAAGAGGGGATAAGTGAGCGGATTAAGACACTTGATGATAAGATTGCAGACCTGCAAACCTCACTTGAAAATAATGCAAGGGGTGTCAGTAAGGAAAATGATTTTATTACGCATTTCAAACAGTATGGCAAAATTGAAAAACTCACAAGACCGATTTTAACGGAACTTGTTGATACAATTCTTGTTCACGAGGATGGCAATATAACAATCAATTTTAAATTCAAGGATGCTTATGAACAGGTAATTGAATATATTGAAGAAACAAAGCAAAAGTATCTTGAAGAAATTGCCTAATCTTTTATCTGTAAGCAGGGTGTCATTTGATACCCTGCTTTTTATGGACAACAGAGTTTTTATATGATATTATGAAATTAAAAATAAAGAAAGAGGGATGATTCTATGGAAAACAATTTGCTAAATGAAATTAAACAGCTTGGTATTAAAGAATTTGATAAATTAAATTCTTTGAATCTGCTTGACGGCAGTTATTTGAATTTAGAGGTTGAATTACCAAATGGTGTTAAAGCAAAGCTTCTTGATGATAACAAAAAGTATTATGCGAATCAGATTGATATTGAGAACAGTGACAAATGTTATGGCGTTGCAGCTGATGAAAATTTCATAGTTGTTTATAAGTATGGCTGTAATGGGGCAAATGCGGAATTGGTTCAGATGAAAAGGATATAGCGATAGAAAATTAGGAGACAATATAATGGAAAATATTGAATGGTTGTTTTTCGATATAGGCTCTACCTTGGTTGATGAAAGCAAATGCTATGAATACAGATGCGGCGAAATAATTAATAATAATGACATTGATTCAGAAATGTTTTATGCAAAAGTGCTGGATTTTGCAAAAGAAAACGCATTTCCTATTAAGGCAGCGGCTGATTATTATGGTTTTGAAATTCCCAAATGGCCTAAAGAATTGGAACGGCTTTATCCGGATGCAGAAAATATATTGAAAATTCTTGTACCAAACTATAAATTAGGTATTATTGCAAACCAAGTTTTGGGAACGATGGAAAGAATTAACAACTGGGGAATCGGAAAATATTTTGATGTTGTAGTTGCTTCTGCAGAGGCAGGTTGTGCAAAGCCTGATTTGAAAATATTTAATATTGCACTTGAACAGGCAAACTGTAGTCCTGAAAATGCTGTTATGATTGGTGACAGGTTGGATAATGACGTAGTGCCTGCAAAAAAGCTGGGAATGAAAACGGTTTGGGTAAGGCAGGGATTTGCTGAATTTCAGACTGTACAGAATGACAGTGAAACACCTGATTATAGTATCGAGAGCATTGGTGATGTTGTAAAACTATTTTGACGGATGACTTTCAAATTTGATGTGTTTGTACATCATTACAGATGTACTTATTAACTGTAAAGGGAATTTTATAATGAATATTGAAATACATAGATTAACACCTGAAAGGCTTAATGATTTCTTATACTTTTTTGAGAATGTTGCACATACGGACAACAAGAAATGGGACAGATGCTATTGTAATAATTACTGTGCAGCACATAACAGCCATACTTTAAGAAAAGCGGATATGGCAAATCCGGATGTCAGAAGAGATTTTGCTATAAAGTATGTAAATGAAGGACTTATGCAGGGGTATCTTGCTTATGTTGATGGTAATGTAATTGGTTGGTGTAATGCTAATACCAGAAATGATTGTTTGCATTGCTTTGGCTGGAAATATCATATTGCCAATTGGAAAATTGACAGAAAATCAAAAGATAAAATTAAGTCAATATTTTGCTTTACAATTGCACCTGATATGCGAGGACAGGGTGTTGCAACGGAATTGCTCGAAAGAGTTATAGATGATGCAAAAAAGGACGGCTATAAATATGTTGAATCATATCCGAATAAAGAAAACACCGATATGTATTACAATTATGTTGGTCCTGAAGAGTTGTATAGAAAACTTGGTTTTGAATTGTATACAGAAACAAAGTGGAGATTGGTTTTGCGTAAAAAATTATAAAGCAGAGGTGAGATAATGAGCGGATTTAAGGGTTTTAATGAAAATACAAATCAGTTTTTATTTGAATTGCAGTTTTGCAATACAATTCAAAATCAGAATGAAAACTTAATGAAATATAAAGAATATATAACCGAACCGATTCGCTTACTATATTTTGATTTACTTGATATTATTAATCAGTTTGATGTGGATTTTGAAACAAAACCGGCAAGATGTATTTCAACACCTTATACAGACAGAAGATTTTCGCCGACAGTGCCTCTTAAAGAATATATGTATCTGCGTTTTAGACAGGCGAAAAAGAAAACCGATATGTTAGGCTTGTATTTTGATATGGGCAGTGAGTGCTATGGCTACGGACTGCAAATCTACAAACCTACTTCAGCAGGAATGGACAGACTCCGTGAAAAAATATGCGTGGATGTTAAAAGGTTTTCAAAATTGTTTGATGAGTTGATGAAAAATGGTTTTGTTATAAAAGGTGATAGCTATAAAAAAGACCATTTCCCTGAAATTTCTGCTTGCTCGGCAAAAAATATTTTAAATATGAAATCTTTCAGTATATCCAAAAGCAAGATTGTTGATGAAACAGTTTACAGTGAAAATTTGAAAACAGAATTAAAAAGTGCATTTTTGGATTTAGAAGAGCTTATGGAAATGTTGGATGATTAATTTTTAGTAAGAAATCATATTGACCAGTCGAGTGTTATTGGATTAATGTAGTGGTCACATAGTTTTATTTATCGGCAATAATAACTTTGAAAATCAACAATAAACTTGATATTTTGCCGATGGAGTGATATAATAATTTTGGTGATATTATGGATAAAAAGTATTTAACAAGCTCTCAAATGGCTGTAAAATGGGGCGTTTCCGAGCGAAGCGTTCGTAATTACTGTAATGAGGGCAGAGTTGACGGAGCCGTTCTTATCGGCAAGATTTGGAATATTCCTGAAAATGCAGTTAAACCTGAAAGGTTGAATAAAAAGAAAAGTTCTACTCTTCTTGATATTTTAAAAGAGCAAAAAGAAAATCATCTTACAGGTGGGATTTACCACAAAATTCAGATTGAGCTAACTTATAATTCAAATCATATTGAGGGCAGCAGGCTCACTCACGATCAGACAAGATTTATTTATGAAACTAATACAATCGGAATTACAGACCAGGCAGTTAATGTGGATGATGTGATTGAAACTGCAAATCATTTTAGGTGTATTGATAAAATCATTGATTGTGCGAATTCTCAGTTAAGTGAAAAGCTGATTAAAGAACTGCACTTTATTCTTAAATCAGGAACTGCCGACAGCCGTAAGGATTGGTTTGCTGTTGGTGATTATAAGAAACTGCCTAATGAGGTTGCAGACAGAGAAACAACCTCTCCTGAAAATGTGCATCATGAAATCAAGTCCCTGCTTGAAAAGTATAACAGCAAGGATGATAAGACGATAGAAGATATTATTTCTTTTCATGTTGATTTTGAAAGAATACATCCATTTCAGGACGGCAACGGCAGAGTTGGAAGACTGATACTTTTTAAGGAATGTTTGAAGTATAATATTGTTCCTTTTATTATTGATGATGATTTAAAACTGTTTTATTACAGAGGTCTTAAAGAATGGTCAAGTGAAAAAGGTTTTTTGATTGATACCTGCCTGACCGCACAGGATAGGTTTAAGAAATATCTGGATTATTTCAGAGTATCATATGATGATTAATTCAATATAATATTATTTGGAATATGCCTATGAAAAAGGTAATGAAAATTCCGATATCGGAATTTTTTTGTGATTTTTTTAAATTAATTCCGAATAGGGAGTATTATGAATATGATAAAACTTATTTAGTATTTAGTTGAAATTGCTGAAGATATTACAGAATGGCAAAAGCCGATTTGATTGAGGAAAGATAATATGTTAATTTAATTAAAGGTGCTAAAATTAATGGAAATATTGCACTTAAAGAAGAATATGAAATAAATGGAAATTGGATTTATGCAAACATCAGTGTTGAAAATATCCGCAAAGTAATGGAGCAGTTTGTTAAAATAGAGAAGGGTAACAAATTTTGTTTGTTTATTGAAATTCCTGCAAACATTGCCGATGAAAATATAATCGGAATGAATGAAGAAGGATTTTATCAGTTAGAAAGTAAGCATATGGATGTTTATTATCTGAATAATATTACGGATGAATATATTATCTATTTGCTGGATAAGTTTGGTGATATACTTATCAATGATGGACTTTCTCATTTCGGTGTCTTGTCACAAAGCGGCAGAGAGATTGGAAAGTATAAATATAATGTAATCAAAGCTTATACAAGAGATGATTTGTTGCCATTGATTAATGTGTTCAATTCTCTTGATATACCTGAAACTGATAATCTGATTACTGCGTGGGATTATTTTTCTCAAGATAATCCCGGCGAAAGTGAACGCTATGAAAAAGATGGTAAATCCATTTATGATGTTGTAGAAATATTAAAAGCAGTCGGAATGTATAAATACGAACAGTATGAAGAATAATTGTGATTTGATTATTTAATCTTTTTATGGTAAAGTATGAGTATAAGCAAGCAAAGGAGGTAAAGTTATGATTGATTCAAACGGATATGTAATGTCTGCTGATAAGCCGGTTGTCAGAATTGAAAACGGATTAGTTGTTGATGTTGACAAGCACTTTGCACCATTGCATTTTGTCAATGACAAAAATTTTACCTCTTGGCTTGAGGGAAGGGCGATTGACTCTCACAGAGCAAACTCTCGACTTTTGAAAAAAGTGCTGCGTCTTGCAAATCGTGATGATGCAAATACCGCACTTGCTGTAAATGCGGTTACAATTACAGATAATTATTGGTTTAAATCGGATGATGAAAGCTTGACTTGGAATGAAGTTCAGTTCAATGAAAATGTTTTTGATACTCTTGCGCTTAAAGGTGATCCTGACAGCTTTAATCAAAAGCCGTCACGAACGCCTGAGCTTACCAATATCGGTAGCTTTGAAAAGTGCTGGCGTTTGCTTGACGGCAAGTGGTGGATGTATAAAAGCGGTAATAATAATCAAATTTTTTCCGAACTCTTTATTTGCAATTTGGGTAAAACACTTGGATTTAATATGGCTGATTATGAATATGATGACGGCTATGTTAAAACAAAGGATTTTACGGATGGCAGGGTGAATTTTGAGCCTATCTGTTCGGTTATGGGAGATAATGAGGATTATAGTGATAACTTTAATTATTTTATAACCTTGTCAAAGGATATTGCTGTTGATTATCTTAAAATGCTTTATCTCGATTCTATTTGCTATAATATGGATAGGCATACAAATAATTATGGTTTGCTCCGGGATGTTGAAACAGGCAAATTAATTTCTCTTGCACCGAATTATGATAACAATATTGCATTGATTGCTAATGGTTATCCAAG
>ERZ808040.538-NODE-538-length-31803-cov-4.670649_pt1 | contig 31803 bp, 26 predicted proteins | sample MGYA00380191_ERZ808040 | MGnify/ENA primary metagenome ERZ808040 (study PRJEB31490, sample SAMN06133395) | mouse gut metagenome | isolation source: J6 | host: mice | place: China: Chengdu | collected 2015-05 ...
CCTCGAACTCGAATCCCATCGATCAACACTCCTTGGAAAACCTTCGAGTGTTGCAACGACCACTAGAATCCGCCCACCATTGCGCCCCCCCCCCCACGAAAACTATTCCGCCTCGCCCGAGCGCGTCATGCGCGCCCGTGAGGCCCGTGCGCGCATGCGGGTGGCCATCGCGCCTTTGCTCACGCCCGAGATCTCCGCGATCACTTCTTCGTACGTGGTGTCGGCGGTGGCGTGCACAGCGCACACCGCACCGTGCCGCATGACGACGATGCGGTCGGCTATCGCGAACACGTTCGGCAGGTCGTGGCAGACCATGATCACGCTGCGTTCGGCCGACCGCAGCCGCACAATGTAATCGAGCACTTCGGCCGTCTGCGTCACCGAAAGCGAGGCGGTCGGCTCGTCGAGCACAATCAGGCTCGGGTCATTGAGCAGTGTGCGCGCGATGGCCACGGTCTGCCGCTGGCCGCCCGAAAGCGAGGCGATGCTCTGCCCCGCGCGCACCGGTGTGGACAGTGTGTTGAGCACTTCGCGCGCCTTGGCGTACATGCCCGCGTCGTCGCGCACCGAAAGCCCTTGGCGCATCTCGCGCCCCAGGAAGATGTTCGCGGAGACGTCGAGGTTCTCGCAGAACTGCGGCTGTTGAAACGCCGACGCTATGCCCAGTTCCGCTGCCTTGGCCACGCTGTCGAGCCGCACCGTCTCACCGCGCAGCGCGATGCTGCCGGCGTCTGGCTGCACGAGCCCGGCCAGCACGTGCACGAGCGTGGATTTTCCAGCGCCGTTGTCGCCGACCACGGCCACAATCTGCCGCGTCTGCACCGCAAGATCGACGTCACGCAGCGCCTCCACGCTCCCATAGCGTTTCGAGACCCCGCGCAACTCAATCAACGTCGACTGATGGCTCATCGCCTTCCCCCTGCTTGCCCTTCTGGGAGCGCCCGCCGTTGAGAGCCTCCCTTTCCTCGTTCTCCATCGCCATGATCCCAGCACCCAACGCGCCGTTGATCTTCGGCAGCTTCGCCTCGAGCACCGCGATCGGCGTCAACGCGTCAGGGAACAGCAGCCGCTGCAGCGCCTCGCGGAAGGGGTCCAGGAACACCTCACCCGCCTGCGCCAGCTCGCCGCCCACCACCGCAAGCTCGGGGTCGACCGAGATGCACAGCGTGGACGCCACATTGCCTATGCGCACCGCGGCGTCGGCAATCACACGCCGGCAGCCCGGATCGCCGTCGTTCGCCTTGAGCACCAGATCATTGAGCGTGAGGTCGCCATGCGTCACCGCCAGCAGCGACGTGAGCCTCTGCTCATCCACCACGGTGTTGAGGCAGCCGCGGTTGCCGCATTGGCATATGGCACCCAGCGGATCCACCTGGATGTGGCCTATCTCGCCGGCGAGGCCGGTCACCCCATGGTGCACTTCACCGCCGCGCACGATGCCCGCGCCCACGCCATCGCTCGCGTTCACATATACGAAATCCTCGATGCCGCTGCCCGCGCCCACGCGCGCCTCACAGAAGGCGCTCATGTTCGCGTCGTTGTCCACGATCACCGGCACGTCGAACATCTCGCGGAACGCCGCGGCAATGTCCTCGTCCTCCCAGCCCGGCAGCAGGCCAGGCACGGCGAGCATGCGCGTGCGTTTGTCGACCGGCGCGCCCAACGCCACGCCGATCGCGAGCAGCTCGTCGGCCCCCGCGTCCATCTGTTCGAGCGATTCGCGGATCATGCGCGCCGCGATGTCGAGCGTCGTATCGGGCAGATGGTTGCGCGCGAGCGGGTAATGGTGCTCCATGTACGGCGAGCGCGTGTCGTCGCACAGCACAACGCGCAGGCCCCGGCGTGTGATGTGCACGCCGGCGGCCAAGCCGTTATGGTGCGCGAGGGTGACGAGCTGCGCGCGCCGGCCGTTGCGCACGGTGCCATGCGTCTCGAGCTGGCCTTCGTCGGACAGCTGATGCACGAGCGCCGAGATCGTGGCGGTGGAGACGCCCATGATCTCGGCGAGTTCCACCTGCGTCATCGCACCGAACTTATGGATCGATTCCAACAGGTTGGCGCGATTCGCTTCACGAAGCGAGCTCTGCGAGCCCAGCTTCTTCTTTGAGAATCGTCCTGCCATACACACCAGCATAAAGGGCGTGCGCGGGAAATCAGTCTTGAATACGCGAAAATCGTGGAAAATGTGCGGAAAATCCCCGTATTGAGTTCAGAACGTGAACCCATCTTCATAAAACACGCCGTGTTGAGTTTGACAACTTAACACAAAGGCGTATCCTGACGGTAGATCTCATCGAGATCACAGCAGAGACGCTGTACCTTCCGTCAAAGGAGATGGAGCAGATGAAACGCATCACCAAGATAGCAGCCTTCATCAGCAGCCTGGCGATATGCGCCGGCGTGAGCGCATGCGGATCCACCCGTTCCGGATTCGAACAGACCGGTGGCACCCAGAAACTCGAGAAAGGCGCGACAATAGGCATTTCCATGCCAACCAAGTCCGAGGAACGCTGGAACAAAGACGGCAACAACCTCAAGAACAAGCTTGAGAAGGCCGGCTACAAGGTGGTTCTCAACTACGCGGACGACAAGCCGGCGCAGCAGAACGCAGACATCGAGAACATGGTGAACCAGAACGCCAAGATCCTCGTCGTCGCGTCCAAGGATGGCTCCGCCGTGGGCCCCGCCGTGGAGAAGGCGCGCGACGCCGGTGCCACGGTGATCGCCTACGACCGCCTGATCATGAACACCGACGCCGTGGACTACTACGCCACATTCCAGCTCGAGCAGGTGGGCAAGCTGGAAGCCGAGTATCTGGTTGACCAGCTGGGTCTCAACGACGGCGAAAAGGGCCCCTTCAACATGGAGCTGTTCACCGGTTCGCCGGACGACAACAACGCCAAGTACTTCTTCAAGGGCGCGTGGGACATCCTGCAGCCATACTTCGAAAAGGGCGTGCTTGTGTGCCCGTCCAACCACGGCGGCGGTGTGACGAAGGACTTCACCGTCGATGACTGGCAGAAGATCTCGGTGCAGTCGTGGAAGACCGAGCAGGCACAGAAGGACATGGAGTCGATCCTCGACTCCACCTATGCCAGCGGCAAGAAGCTCGACGCCGTGCTCACCCCGTACGACGGCATTGCACAGGGCGTGATCAACGCCATCGAATCCAAGCGGCCCGACATGAAGCCGGGCACCGAATCCTGGCCGCCGATCACCGGACAGGACGCCATGGAGATCGCGGTGTCGAACATCGCGGCCGGCAAGCAGGGCGAGACGGTCTTCAAGAACGTGGACGAACTGGCCGACGCGGTGTACGACATGATCATAGAGATCGCCGAAGGCAAGAAGGTCACCGGCATCAACGGCGAATTCAACAACAACAACGTCGACGTGCCCTCCAAGCTGCTTGACCCGCAGAACATCACGGTGGAGAACCTCGACGACCTGGTCAAGGCGAAGTACCTCACGCAGGAACGCTTCGACAAGCTCACCAAGGGCGAGGCCATCCGCTGACGGACGGCACTCCTGAGGGGAAAGAGATCGTCATGGCAGACAACAACACGATTCTGACGATGAACAACATCGTCAAGACCTTCGGCCCGGTCAAAGCGCTCTCCGGCGTCAATCTGTCGGTGGAACGCGGCGAGATACATGCCATCTGCGGCGAAAACGGCGCAGGCAAGTCCACACTGATGAACGTGCTTTCGGGCGTCTACCCGCATGGCTCGTATTCGGGCACCATCACCTTCGACGGCAAGGAGTGCAAGTACCGCACCATCAAGGATTCCGAAGCCGACGGCATCGTCATCATCCACCAGGAGCTCGCACTCAGCCCGTTCCTCTCCATCGCCGAGAACATCTTCATCGGCAACGAACAGGCGAAGGGCGGCGTGATCAACTGGGACGAGACGCGCGCCAAGGCGGCCGAGCTGCTTAAGCGCGTGGGTCTGCCGGAGAACCCGGACACCAAGATCATGGACATCGGCGTGGGCAAGCAGCAGCTCGTGGAAATCGCCAAGGCGTTGTCGAAGAACGTCAAACTGCTGATCCTCGACGAGCCGACCGCCGCACTCAACGACGAGGACTCCGCCCACCTGCTCGACCTGGTGCGCCAGCTGCGCGACGAGCAGGGCGTGACGAGCATCATCATCAGCCACAAACTCAACGAGATCGCCGCCATCGCAGACAATGTGACAATCATCCGCGACGGCGCGACAGTGGGCACGATGTTCGTCACCCCGGAGACTCCGCTGGACCAGGACGAACTGATCCGCAAGATGGTGGGGCGCTCGCTCACCAACCTCTACCCGGAGCATGAGTCCAACAAGCCCGGCGAGGAGTACCTACGCATCGAGGACTGGACCGTGCACCACCCGCTCGACCAGAACCGAGTCGTGGTGGACCACGCCAACATCAACGTGCATTCCGGTGAAATCGTGGGCCTTGCGGGGCTCATGGGCGCCGGGCGCACCGAGATGGCGATGAGCCTCTTCGGGCACTCGTACGGCTCCAAGATCTCGGGCAAGGTGTTCGTCAAGGGCAAGGAAGTGAACCTGCCCAACGTGCAGGCCGCGATCAACGCCGGACTGGCCTACGCCACCGAGGACCGCAAGGTCTACGGGCTCAACCTGCTGCAGAACATCCGCGAGAACTCCTCGCTGGCGTCGCTCGAGAAGATGAGCTCGCACGGCATCATGAACGACAACATCGAGCAGAGCGAGGTCGAGGAGTACCGCCGCGACTTCCACATCAAGTGCAACAGCATCGATGTGAACGTCGGCACGCTTTCCGGTGGCAACCAGCAGAAGGTGGTGCTCGCGAAGTGGGTCATCTCCGACCCCGACATCCTGATTCTCGACGAGCCGACGCGAGGCATCGACGTCGGTGCGAAATACGAGATCTACGAGATCATCAACCAGCTGGCCGACGCCGGCAAGGCTGTGATCGTCATCTCGTCGGAGCTGCCGGAACTCATCGGCATCTGCGACCGCATCTACACCGTCAGCCAAGGCGTCGTCACCGATGACGTGCACAAGAACGGCTTCACCCAGGAATATCTCATGAAAGGCATGACCAAGGAGAAGGAGGTGGTTGCATCATGAGCACCGTCAATGCAGCCCCAGCAGAAAAGAAGAGCGCGGGACTCCTCGCGACATTGGCCAACAATTCGAAGCAATACGGCATCGTGGGCGCGCTCGTGGTGATCGTGCTCGTCTTCGAGTTCCTCACCAAGGGCGTGCTGCTCAAGCCCAACAGCTTCGTTTCGCTCATCCAGCAGAACGCCTACGTGATCATCCTCGCCATCGGCATGGTCATGGTCATCATCGCCACGCACATCGATTTGTCGGTCGGCTCGATCGTCGCCTTCGTAGGCGGCGTGTGCGCCATATTGATGGAACGGCAGGGCGTCAACTGGATGCTCGCGATCCTCATCTCGCTCGTCGTCGGCCTGATCATCGGCTGCTGGCAGGGCTTCTGGGTGGCCTATGTGGGCATCCCCGGCTTCATCACCACACTGGCCGGCATGCTCATCTTCCGTGGCCTGGCCACCGTGATCGTCGGCGAATCCGTGCCGATCACCTCGCCGGAGTTCCGCGGCATCGCCCGCAACTACCTGCCGCAGCTGCTTGGGTGGTGGGGTCCATTCGACGGCTTGACCATCGTGGTCGGCATCGCGTGCATCGCGCTCTTCGCATGGAGCCAGCTGCGCCGCCGCGGCAAGGTCGCCAAGGCCGGTCTCACGCCTGAGCCCATGGCGCTCACCGTGACCAAGATCGTCATCGCAACGCTGCTCATCGGCTTCGTCACCTACCTGCTGGCCCTCTCCGGCAACGCGGACCAAGGCGGCATCCCGATCATGCTCGTCATCCTGGGCGTGCTCGTCTTCGTCTACAACTTCATCCTCACCCGCACGGTGTTCGGCCGCCATGTGTATGCGGTGGGCGGCAACCGCAAGGCGGCCATCCTCTCGGGCATCAACACCAAGCGCGTCGACTTCACACTCTTCGTGCACATGGGCTTCCTTTCGGCCATCGCCGCGGTCTGCGTGCTTTCGCGACTCTCCTCCGCGACCGCACAGGCCGGCATGGAGTTCGAAATGGACGCCATCGCAGCCTGCTTCATCGGTGGCACGGCTGTCACCGGCGGCGTCGGCACCATCCCGGGCGCCGTGGTCGGCGCACTCGTCATGGGCGTGATCAACCAAGGCCTGTCCATCATGGGCGTCGACACCGCAGTCGTGAAGACGATCAAGGGCCTCGTGCTCCTGGGCGCCGTGGCCGTGGACATCCTCTCCAAGCGCAAGAAGAGCTGAACCACCACATCATCAACGAAAGAGGCACATCATGAACATCACATCGGCGGCACGCGCCCGGCTCTACGCCCTCACCGCAGTGGCCTGCGCGATCTGGCTCGTCCAGACCTGCGTGGAGGCGAACAACGCGGGCGACCTCTTCAGCTGGTCGAATGTCATCTTCAGCGTCTGCCTCATCATCGTCACCGGGTACTGCGCGGTGAACGCGGTGCTCGGCTGGAAGACAAAGGAGGCCACACAGGCAGACAACACAGACGAACACACCACATGAACCAATGATGCAGTGAATATGCAGTGGCGGTGTTCCGTGGACCACGGAACACCGCCACTTTCGCATGTCAGCGCCGCGGCGCCGCGCGCACCGACTGCCGCACGATCAGATCGGCGGACACGAGCCCCACGCCATGGTACGAAGCCGGGTAGCCGGGCTCGTCACCGTCGCCCATCAGAAACAGCGCCTCCTTCATGGCCATCACGCCCAGGTCGTCGAAATCCTGCCGCACCGTGGTCAGCGGCGGGTACATGTTGCTCATGCCGGGAATGTCGTCGAAGCCGGTCACGCTCATGTCGTCGGGCACGCGCACGCCGTGCTCGTGCAGCGCGCGGATCACGCCGATCGCCATCACGTCGTTCGAACAGACCGCGCACGTGGGCAAGCGGCCGCCGTTGGAGCCGATGTTGTCGAGAATATGGTTCATACGGCGGTACGCGTCGGCCGACTCCCAGTCGCCGCACTGCACCGTCACCGAATTCACCTTGTTCTCCGCGCACAGCTTGTTCCATGCCAGCAGGCGCGTGTGGGCGTCGCGCCACTGGCTTGGGCCCGCGAAAAACAGCACATTGCGGTGGCCGTATTTGCGGATCAGGCGCATCACCGCAGCCATGCCGTCCCACTGGTCCACGCCCACAAGCGACACGCGGCGGTGGCGGCGCGCATTGAGCATGCGCATGCCTTCGCCCACGCTCACACCGCCATGCGTGGACGTGATGATCACGCACGGCTGCGTCACCTTCGCGCGGCACGCCACCTGGAACATCTCATCGGTCGGGGTCAGGAAGATGAACGCGTCCACGCCCTGCTGCATGAACATGCCGCACAGGTCGTCGAACTCCGATTGCGTGCACTCCGCCTCGTGGACCATCGCCACCGAAACGAACATCGTGTGGGCGCGGGCGGTCGCCTCGATCGACGACAGCGCGGTCACCGGGCCGTAAAAGCGTTGGCCGCCCGCGATCATGCCAATCGTGTGCGTGCGGTTCGAGGCGAGCGAGCGAGCGGAATTACTGGGGCGGTAGCCCAGTTCCGCAATCGCGAGCTCCACCTTCTCGCGCGTGGCCGGCGAGACATTGGGGGAATCGTTGATCACGCGCGAAACGGTCTGATGGCTTACACCCGCAAGTTTCGCCACCTCAAAAATCGAAGGGCGCTTTGCCCCCTTGCGGCCGGCCATCGCCACCTCCTGCGATTGCGCGCATCGAAAAGTGCGCTGTACTCGAAAGCTCTATGATTTACCTTAACGCATGAGCCGCAGTAATCAGAGGAGTCACCATGACCGAAAGCACCGAAGAAACCACCGCGAACAGCACCTGGAGCCGCATGCTCGCAGGCAACCGGCGCTTCGCGGAAGGCAAGGCCGAACACCCGTGGCAAGACAAGGAGACGCGCGAATCGCTCATCGACACGCAGAACCCGGATGCCGTGGTGTTCGGCTGCTCGGATTCGCGCGTGCCACCGGAGATCATTTTCGACGCGGGACTTGGCGATATGTTCACCGTGCGCACCGCCGGCCAGATGATTGACCCGGCCGTGTTACAATCGCTCGAATACGCGGTGACCGGGCTGCACGTGAGCCTGCTCGTGGTGTTGGGACACCAGCATTGCGCCGCCGTGCAGAAAGGCGCCGAAGAGCTTGAAACGCTCATCACCAAGCTGCAAGACGAATCGCAAGGCGGCACACCAATGACGCGCGAACAGCTCATGGAGAGCCTGGACGACGTGATCATGGCCTCCGACTCCGAATTCCTCAAGAACGCAGGGCTTTCGGTCTGGCAGGCGCAGATGGCCGGGCTCGATTCGTCCAACGAATACGAGCAAGTGCATATCGCGCGCACCATCGAGCATCTCGTGACGCATTCGGACGTGATCCGCGAAGCACTCGCGCAGGAGAAACTCATGATTGTGGGCGCACGCTACCGTCTGGAATCCGGTCTTGTGGAGGTGCTGAGCTTCTAGCGGCCGGGTATTTGCGATTGTGGGGTGGGGGTCCTTGCCTCAAAACCCCTTTAGGTTAAGGGATACGCAACACACAATAGCGTAGTGTCGCATTTGAAGGGGTCGCCTCTATGAAGGCCCCACCCCACAATCGCAGATACCTCAACTCGCGAGCGCCCAACGTGCCTCAACGCTGCGCCGTCCATCCATGAGCTGCTTGACCGAAAGAGGCGGACGCACACGCACCTTCCGCCCCAACCTCAGGCTGATATGCTGCGCAACCCTCAACGCCAAGGCATGCCGGTCTCCTTCCGTGCGCATATCCGCAGCGGTCACTTGGACAACATCCCACCCCAACTCGTCAAGAAGTCGGCGGCGATGCACGTCGGCCTCCCATTGATCCGCATGGAATTGGCCATCATATTCAATGGCGATCTTCAAATCGGCATACGCCATATCCAAATACATGAACCGGCCGGTGTGCGGGTTCACCACCGGGTGGTTCACCTCCGGCGCTCCCAGACCATAGCTTTCCAACACCAGGCGAACACGGCTTTCCATCGAGGAATCCGTATTCTCACGCACCAAGCGCAATGCGCTCCTACAGGCCCGCAGCCCCCAGACCTTGACCGGGCACTCCCCCAGCCGGTCGAGATATGTTTCAAGGCGTTCGACCGAGGTGCGTTTGAGCTGTGGGTCGCGCCGCATCATGCTGTCGGCGAGCACCACAAGTTCCGCGGAGCTCAGCACTCGCGCCATCATCACCCACGTGCATTCCGGCGATGTGCAACACACTGCATCCTCCACTATGTGTGTTTGAATCACCCCCGCCCACCGCACATCACGGATGCCGGCAAGGCCATGATGCTCGTTCGCGGTGGCGACCACACGTTCAAGACGCATCTCACGGCGCCCACGCATGCGAGGGCGCTCAATCGCCAACAGCGCCAACGCCGTCATACGGCAGAACACCGGTGGCGTATGCATCTTGGCTTGGCCATCCACGCATTCCCGAAGCACTTCGTCACGTATGCGCCGCAATTCCTTGCTTTGTTTCGACTCATTCATACCCGCAACCCAAGCACACACCACCATTCCACGCCAGCGCCGCCAGAACGATTGTGAATATGTGGAAAAACAGGCGTCCTACCCACATCTATCCACGATAACCACAACCGCGGGGAGAGCATGCCGGATACCAATAACTGCGATTGTAGGGTGGGGCTTCTTGGGGCCAGCACCTCCAAATGCGACACTACGATATTAAGTGTTGTATATTCTTTAACCTACGAGGGTTCGTGGGTGAGGACACCCACCCCACAATCGCAGATACCCGCCCAACCGCGTAATTGCCCTGCCAATGACCTACGCTTGAGTCATGTCTTTAGGTTTGAACATTCTGCTCATCTTCGTATTCCTCTTGCTTGGCTCGGTGTTCGCCGGCACCGAGCTCGCGCTCGTCTCGCTGCGCGGCTCCCAAATCGACCAAATGGAACAGGAAGACGCGCGCGGCGCCCGCGTCGCGAAAATTGCCCGCGACCCGAATACCTTCCTTTCCACCGTGCAGATTGGCGTCACGCTCTCCGGCTTCCTTTCCGCATCGTTCGGCGAATCCTCGATCTCGCCGTTCATCGTACCGGTCGTGGAAGGCTGGGGCGTGCCCAGCAATGTGGCCGCGCCACTGACCACCATCGTGCTCACGCTGATCATCTCGTACTGCTCGATTGTGATCTCCGAAATGGTGCCGAAGCGCATCGCCATGCAGCGCAACGAACAGATCGCCCGTGCCGTGGTGCCGGCGATTTCCGCGTTCGCCAAGATCTGCAAGCCGATCATCTGGCTCATCGGCAAGAACACCAACGGCATTGTGCGCCTGCTGGGCTTCGACCCGAACGAGACTGAGTCGGAGGTTTCCGACGAAGAGCTCCGCGTGCTCGTCAGCTCGAACTCGAACCTCTCCAACGACGAACGCACCATCCTCGACGACGTGTTCGACGCCTCCGAGACGATTGTGGCCGAAGTCATGCGCCCGCGCGCCGATGTCGCGTTCCTGAACGCGGACATGCCGCTGCGCGAGGCCGCCGCGTTCGTGCGCGACATGCCCTATTCGCGCTACCCCGTCTCCGGCAAGGATTTCGACGACATCCTCGGTTTCGTGCACGTGCGCGACCTGCTCGATGTGCAGAACCCGGACGGCATGACCGTGGCCGACGTGGTGCGCGACGGCATCTCGCTGCCGGGCACATCCAAGCTGCTGCCAAGTCTGGCGCTGCTGCGCAAACGCGGCATCCATCTGGCCACGGTCATCGACGAATACGGCGGCACCGACGGCATTGTGACGCTCGAAGACATGACCGAGGAGCTCGTGGGCGACATCCGCGACGAATACGACCTGCCCGAAGAGAGGCCGAAGGGCGCCGAACCGGCCAATGTGTTCGTCAATGGCGCCGCGAGCGTGGACGGCGGCATGACGATCGAGGACTTCGACGACCTGACCGGTATCGAACTGCCCGACGGCCCCTACGAGACAGTGGCCGGCTACTTCCTGGCCCACACCGGCAAGATGGGTGAGGTCGGCGACTCCTACACCTCGGACGACGGCTACACGATGACCGTGACCAAGGTGGACGGCCGCCGCATCGAGACGATCGAGGTGCGCAAGCAGTCCCCGAATCCGGATCCTGCGCAATCCACCACCAAGGCCGGAGACTGACACACCGTTAGGCTGACAGCTCACGGTCAGGAAAATCCCCGCCGCCGCACGTAAGCTCGAAAACAAGACATATGTCAGCCACTACGAAAGGACACGCATATGGCACTCTCATTCATCATCCCGGGGCTCGACGAGGCGACTTCGGAAAAGGTCATCGGCATTCTGCAGGAGCGTCTGAGCCAGGAGCAGGAGGCGGCGCTCGTACTCAAGCACGCGCATTGGAACGTGGCGGGCCCGAACTTCATCGCCGTGCACGAGATGCTCGACCCGCAGGTCGACGAAGTGCTCGCGATGGCCGACGAGACCGCGGAACGCATCGCTGCACTCGGCGGTTCGCCGAGCGGCCGCCCCGACGACATCGTGCGCTTCCGCACCTGGCCGAAGTTCGAGCTCGACGGCCGCCAGAACACGCTGGAGTACCTGCGCGCGCTCGACGCCTACTATGATTCGTTCATCAAGGACGACCGCGAGGCGATCAAGGAACTCGACGACCTTGACGTGATTAGCTCCAACATTGTGCAGGACCACGTGCTCAAGCTCGAGCAGTTCCAGTGGTTCATGCGTTCGTTCCTGATCGACTGATCCACGATTCACAGGATTTTCCAAGGCCTCGGCGTGAACACGCCGGGGCCTTTCCCATGCGCCGGCGGTACAATGTGAGCCAAGAGCGGGGGTTGAAGCAAGACTCAGCGAGGAGGCGGAATCATGCTTGGGAACACAGATAAGAACATACGCAGCATAGTGACGACCATTGTCGCGGCGGCCACTGCAGGGGTGATCGCAGTGGGCGGCCTCACCTGGTGGGAGCTGGCGGGCAGCCCCACCATGGCGCGTGAGCAGGACACACAGAACATCACGCTGGTGGGCGAAGTGCCGGGCACCACGCCCGCGTTGAACATGGAGCAGGCGAAAAAGCTCGCGTCGTCGCGCGCCGCACTCGTGAAGCGACTCGACGAAGCACGCGCGGTATACAAGGATTCGGTAGGCAATGCCACCGCTTTCGAGGCGCGCAACATACTGGCCGCATACATCGAAGGCACCGAGGGACTGCTGGATTACAAGCCGCAGCTCGCGGAGAATTTCGAGAGCCGCGCGCAGGAGCTGAAGGATGCGATGGATGACGTGCGCACGGGCATGGCAGGCAAGCGCACCAAGGCCAAGGAGCGCGAAGATGCGCAGGCCAAGATGCTCGAACAGTGGAACGCCGAGATGGAGGCGCAGCAGGAGCAAGCCGAGAAGCTCGCCATGCAACAGGCTGCCAAGGCGCTCGGAGCGTAAGGCCTGCCGTTCGCAATCGCAATACCTGCGCATGGTGGTTGTGTCGTCGAAAGACGACACAACCACCATCTTTTTGCAAACGATGTCTTTCATGGTGGCGTTTTTACACACGATGCATGTTCGTTCCTTACGCCTTCGGCTCGAAAAAACGCATTACTCGACGGGCTCAAAACTTGGTGTTCAACGGCTCTACTCCACTGTTCCCCTTCTGACATAACGCACTAAATACGATGACTACGTTGTCTTTAGCCTAATTTACAGAACCTTTTACGGCTGCATTTCACATAAGATTCCAAATCACTGCACAGGGCGTTTCCGCAAACGGTTGCACAATGGTTGCGCACCGAAGCACCATCGCTTTGCCCTGAGGAATGCGCCTGATCCGAAGGGGCGTTCCCCGCATCCAGCGGGCAGCCCCGCAGCGCCGCTCCATGCGGCGCACAACCGAAGATCCCTTCAGAGAAAAGGAGACAGCGGACATGACACCCCTGTCTAAAGGCACCGGTCTGTGCACCGGAGCCAACCGTCGCTCGACGATGAGCGGATTCATCACCAAGACGGCCGCCGGCATCGCGGCCGCCGCCACACTCATCGGAGGCCTTGCCATCGGCGCATCCAGCGCGCAGGCGACCACCACCACGAGCTACGACCGCACGCTCGGCAACGCGCAATTCGAAGCCGCGCGCACCCAGAACGGCCTGGCCAAGGAGATGAACTACGGCTCGATCCTGCATGCGTGGATGTGGTCATTCAACACGATGAAGGAACACATGGCCGAAATCGCGGACGCAGGCTACACGTCGGTCCAGACCTCGCCGATCAGCGTCATCAAGGGACCCATGCAGGGCAAGCAGTTCACCGAGAACTGGTACTACGTCTACCAACCGGCCGGCACCTCGATCGGCAATTCGGTCGTCGGTTCCGAAGACGACCTCAAGGCCATGACCGCCGAGGCCCACAAGTACGGCATCCGCATCATCGTGGACGCCGTCATCAACCACTTCACCTCCGACTGGAACGCCATTGAACCAAGCTGGCAAAATGCAAGCCTATTCCACACAAAATCCGAAGGCGGATGCGGAAATAACGGCACTGGAATCAATTACGGCAATCGTTGGCAAGTGACCCACTGCCATCTGCTCGGCCTGTGGGACCTCAACACGGAGAACCAAGAGGTGGGCAACCGCATGCAGGGCTTCCTCAAGCAGGCAGTGGCCGACGGCGTGGACGGCTTCCGTTATGACGCCGCCAAGCACATCGAACTGCCCGACGAGTTCGGCACGCACTCCCCGTATTTCGACACAATCCTCGACAACGGCGCCCAGTACCAGTACGGCGAGGTGCTGCAGGGCGACGCCGGCCTCAACGTGGCCGCCTACCCCGCGCTCTTTGAAAAGTACTCGAGCAACGGCGGCGGCAACACCGCTTCGAATTACGGCGGCGCCCTGCGCAGCGCGCTCAACAGCAAGAACCTCAATGCCGGCAATCTGAACAGCCTGCAGGGGCAGGGCGTGCAGGACGACCAGCTCGTCACCTGGGTCGAGTCACATGACACCTACGCAAATGGCGACAGGCAGTCCACCGGCATGACTGACTGGCAGATCCGCATGGGCTGGGGCGTCATCGGCGCCCGCGCAGGAGGCGCGCCGCTCTTCTTCAACCGCCCGGTCGGCTCCGGCGGCACAAACGCGCAGTTCGCGGAACAGTCACAGCTCGGCGACGCCGGCGACAACGAGTGGAAGAGCCCGGAAGTCAAGTGGGTCAACAAGTTCCGCAACGCGATGGAAGGCAACGCCGAGTATCTGCGCAATTGCCAGGCCGAGAACTGCCTGATGATCGAACGGTACAAGTCCGATGGCAGCAACGCGAACGACGGCGTGGTCGTGGTCAACATGGACGGCGACAAGAACCTTGCCGGCCTCGACACCACACTCGACGACGGCACCTACACCGATCAGGTCAACGGCGGCACCATCACCGTCGCCAACAAGAAGATCATCGCCGGCTCTGTGAAGAGCGGCAAGGTGAGCGTCTTCGTCAACATCGGCACTGCGCCCACCCCGGATCCAGGCCCGACGCCGGACCCGGATCCGACCCCGGACTCCACGACCACGGTCTACTACCCGAGCACGAAGTTCGGCGCGGACTCGACATATCTGCACTGGCGTTTCGCCGACGGCGGCACTTGGACCACGGCCCCGGGCGTCAAGATGACCGCCGCGTGCAGCGGGTATGTCTCGTACGCAATCGAGAATCCGGACGGCAGGCCGATCGAGTTCGTCTTCACGAACGGATCGGGCCAGTGGGACAACAAGAACGGCGTCTCCGGGCAGAACTACACGGCGACCGGCGCGAGCGTGCTCGTGACCGACAACTCCGGCAACTACGGCACCACCGCCCCGTGCGCGGTGTGATGCGCGGCGTGCGCACATAACGCCTGTGCGCGAGCGGGGTCTGCATGTCTGTTGGCATGCGGGCCCCGCTGCGTTTTGGGCGCGACGTGCGGAGGCAGTAGGAATTAGGCTGGGGCTTCACAACAGTGCTTGGCCTTTTCTCCAGTTGGAATCATCACCACCGCCATCTAGGGCCGGTTAGATGACATGCGTCCCGGTGTATTTCGGCTGGGCGGGGGACTTTTCCATAGGGGAGGCCTCTAGCGCAGGCTCAACGCCAAGGATGCTACTCGGTACCGTCACAGAAAAAGCCCCCGCCCAGCTGAAATACATCAACGGACAATCTTCTGGATACAGGCCATCCAGTTGCCATCTCAGCACGCCATTATACTTTTTTATATTCTTTATACTTTCAGGAGGAGATATCTGGATTCTTCTCAAGTTAGCGTGTAGGTGCTTCCCAATCCATGTTCCACCGCACAATCACTGATGAGCCACGTCCCATACACGCTCATACGAGAAGATTCGCTGTTTGTGTCACTGTTTTCGCCGTTATCGTCATTTTTTTGCTGGATTGATGACATTAACGGCGAAAACAGTGACACAAACGGCGAATACATTCAAAACTCACCGCCAGCAGCTACGGCAACTACAGCAGCAGATCGTCGTGCGTGTTCACCGAGAGGAACGTGACACACCCCGCCCCGTCCCTCGTGAAGTGCAGACGGTACTGACCGTGCACATTGCACCGGTAGATGGTGTTGCCGTGTTCGTCCTTGCGCCCGGGATTGTCACCGCCCCTGCCCGTGCGCAGCTGGTGATGCCGCAAACCGCTGAGCGTCTCCTTCCCCGCAAGCACGAGCAGCATGGTTCGAATGAGCGACCACCGCGACATGTCCCCGTGTTCGCACTCCGCGAGCGAATCGAAGAACCCGCCCCCATACGACCACTGCGCCAACGGCCGGCGCCCGCGCTCCTCAACGGTGAACTGCAGCAGCGATTGCGCGCGCAACTGCCAGTCAAGCTCCTCGCGCGCCGAGGCGAACCGCCCGCTGAACACCGCAAGCGGATTGGTCTCCGCAATCGACTTTTCGTACTCACGATTACGCTTCACCAGGTCCGCGTTTTCCTCGCGCAGCTGTTCGTTGGCTTGCTCGAGCCGACGATTTTCGGTCTGCGCCTCCGTCAGCTGCCGATGCATCGTGCGGATCGTCGTCTTCGCAGAGGGCACCGAATCCACCGTCTCAAGCAGTGATTCGACCGGCACATCGGCGAGCGTGCTGTGCATGTGCAGGCGCGACAGATACGCCAACGCGTCCGCCGCGGGCAGCCACGCGGGACCCTCGGGCAGCACGCTCGGCGGCTCGATGACCGTATCCGCCGGCGACGGCAGCGAGAACAGCCATTCCCCCGCGTCGCGCTCCTCAATATGCAGCGCGATTGTCGCACCGCGTGAAAACACTGGGCGCATATCGGCATTCGTATTCACCGCTGTGCCCGCGAACAGATCCGGCCCGCGCACCACAATCTCGACTGCTGGCGAATCCACGAGCGCCGGATACACCATGAACCTGAGCATGTCTTCGCACACATACGTGACGCGGCCTGCGACAGTGACCCCGGGCGCGTACGCGCGCAATGCGGTCTCGGGATTGCTCCATTCCGGCACGATTTCAAACTCGCTTGTTCCCGCCGCATGTCCGCGCACATGCTGCCCTTTGCGCAGCAGTGTTTCCAGCGGCTGCGTTTCCGCGAGCATATGCGGCAGCTCGGCTATCGTCGCTTTGCGCGGCGTGCGCTCGTCTCCCACGCGCACGTATGCCGCGGAACCGAGCACCATCTCGACGACGCCGGAGACAAGTGCGCGCTGCGGCGCACGTGCGTGACCGGTGTTTTCGCCGGCCGACGCAGCGTCGTCTTCCTCGCCGGGACTGCCAGCCCCGCCGACGCTGTAACCACCGGGATACGCCGTATTCCACACCGCTTCGGCAAGCTCGCCGACCACGCGGGGACTGTCGGTGTGGCCATACATGCGATACAGGCGCGAAGGCGTACGCGCCGAGCCATTGCGCGGCGGGAAGAAACGGCATGCGCCGCTGTATGCGCGCGCCCATGGCGGAAGATGTTCGCGCAGCCAGTCTTCGGCTTGACTGTCCGCGATCTCGAATACGACGGCGTCGCTTTCGATTTCATGGAGCAACTCAGGCATGTTCAGATACGGCTCGGCACCTCCAGGCGCGAGCGACACAAGAATGCACGGGTATTGCCGACCGGGCGAGAGGATGGCATTGCAGCATAGCGGCGCATACGCGGCGTCTATGCGGAACAGCTTGTGGTCCTCTCGGACATCGGCGAGACTCGGCTTCTCGGTGTGGTGCTTGGCTCGGGCCGCGGCAGCTGCGTTGTACCGGGGAGTCGGCGTTGGCGCTGAGACGCGCAGAGCCGCGGCGGCGGGTTTGTTGCGCGACGCGGCGGCGAGCGCATTCAGTTTATCGTCGATGCGCGCGAGGAACTCTTGCGGAGGCAGCGCAGAGAGCACACAGTACACGAGGCTGGAATCGTCACACCACGCGTCGCCGGGCGGAAAGATGCGCACCGCGCCGTGATGCGGATTGACAATGCCCAGTTGATTGCGCGCCGACTGCTGTACTGCATTGTCAAGCACCACCGTCACGGCACGCGAGCCAACGGTCTTGCGCACCTGGTCGAGCGGAACATGCGGATCGCCGTGCGCATCCTGCGACAGCAGCACGCACGCGGTGTCGCGCGTCGACCTGCGCAGCCAGTTGACGAACTCGAGTAATGCAAACGGGTCCTTGATGATTTTGCCGTCATATGCGTCATGTGCATTGGCATTTGCCCTGGCCATGGTGGCTCCTTCGCCGCTCGCTCCCCAATACTGGTTTTCAGCATAGCAGCGCAAGATGGGAAGCATGTGGGTGAGGACGGAATGAGCATGGGTGGACGGTGACCTGCCGGCTACGTGCGCGATTCCGCCGCCTTTTAGGCGGGTCGGGGGTGAAGTGACTTAGCGACGTTTCACCGTGTTCCACGTGGAACGTTCCATTCGCCGGCTTGTTGACGCGATGTTCCTCAATCTGAAGTGCCGCGTCAGCTGAGTGATGACGCCGAAGGGATGCGCGCCTTCTGGCACTCCCGTATTTGCCAGGATTGCCAAAAAGGAGGGGGCGCGAACCTATTCTTAGCCGGAAGCAATTGATTCACGCCCCTAGCGTCATGTTGCCGTTTTTGGCGACGTGGCCATAGGTAAAGCTACAGTGATCCAAAATAAAAGGCTTCTTCCATTCCACCCAATCGAAGGCATGGCTTGATGTAGAGCCTATATGCCGTATTGCTTTAGTATGTCAGTAAACAGATTGACATTGGCTGAGTAGTTGGGATAAGCGACACTAAGCTGTTCAGGGTTCCGTGCATACGACAGCACGACATTGTCATATGCACCACCCCCATCTATGCAATTTCGCTTCTCTCTAGTGAACCCTTCGATATCTCGCTCAAGCGAATCATAACGTCTCAAGGCATCTCTCAATTCAGAGACGGCAAATCTCTCAACGTCCAAATTCTGATTCTCACGAGAGAATTCCAGAAGAAACAAGCCGCCACCACCATCATCGATGGCATCCGGCTGAAACACACTATCCGCAGAGGCACGAAGATCTATCATCAATTGATCCAGACAAGACAGAGATTTCAAGCGTCGAATCACATCGTTAGCAGCTAAACTTTCGGAGCCAGGAACTGGAGACGTCCCCTCCCGTAGAGCAAAAAGAGAGGAAACCGCCGTCAAGAATTCGCGCCGCTCCGCATCCATAGATTCTTCCTCCTTTGGCAAGGGCGGACTTTTGTAATCATGGCCATAGATTTCACTCATCGCCTCCACCGCAGTGGCCCAATAATGCTCCAAGCGGGTACGGACTTGAATCTCCACCCGATACCTCGCCCCCTCATCTTCGACCACTGCAAATAAATGGTGAGAGCGATAACCACTTTTTTGAGGCTCTCGAATGTAATCCTTCTCTGGATTCCTTCCTTTAAAATCAAGATTGGATTTGAGTACAAGAACAACCTGATCGACCTGCGAGGGCGAATCTACAATGACTCGGCATCCACCAATATCATCAAGCGCACCAAGTTCAAAGTGAGTCCCCGGCCGCCGCAGCTTATTCATTATGGAAGAGAATCTTTTAAGCCGGTATGTGCATACAGCGTCCGGAATCGGCGACACGGCATCCAGCAAGACGCCAAAACACTCCTGAGAAGGTTTCACATGTTGAGCACGCCATTGTTGAGCCACCAATACATCGTTCTCGTACTGATTTTCTCCGATGTTCTCTGCGCCTAGGCAAATTCCCCGCCCTGCCTTAGTAGCCGCCCGCCGACTCACGACGGTCACGTTGCTTGCATAAATCATGACGAGATATTATACTAGATTGGTTTATAAGACGAAAGGAGGACACCGAATGACTACTATCGTCGATGTAGCTGATTATATCTTGAATAAATATGGCACGATGACCACGATGAAACTACAAAAACTTACTTTTTACGCACAAGCACAAGCGTTAGCAGTCACTGGTCATCCTCTATTTGAAGAAGACTTCGAAGCATGGAAAGGCGGCCCCGTCAGCCGCGCACTGTACGCCAAGCATCGCGGAATGTTCCTGATTCACCCAGGTGAATTGACAGGAACATCGCCCCAACCAGTTGCAAAGCATGAAGAGGCAATCATTGGCAGCGCATGCGATTCGCTATCGGCATTGACGGGAAACCAGCTCAGTCGCAGGACCCACTCAGAAAAGCCATGGCAGGAGGCGCGGGGTGATGCACTTCCCAACGCCGCCAGCAGTGCAGTCATCAGCAAGGAATCCATAAGACGATTCTATGCGGATAATCCCATTGTATAGACGGGGCAGCTAAACGATCTAGGGCATACAAGTGGAGAACATCCATATGGCACACCAGCTATCTAGAATCGTCACGATAGGCACGCTCATCGCCGCCTGCACGTTGGCATCGGCATGCGGGAGCACAATAGGCGCCGCAGATGAAGACAGGTCGGTGCGGCAGCCAGCGCCAAGCATCGCCCCATACACCAGCGCAGTCGACAAGGACGGCGACGGCGTCGACGACCAAAGCGACATTCTGCAGAACGCGCACGCCTATATCGCCACAAAACCGGCATACAAAAGCGAGTATTACGCGACCGGCTACCCGAACGACGGGTACGGCGTGTGCACCGACGTCGTAGGCGCCGCCCTGCGCGGAGCAGGATATGATCTGATGACGCTCGTGCATGAAGACATACTCGCCCACCCCGAGCGTTATGAGGTCGACACTCCTGATGCCAACATCGATTTCCGCCGTGTCCCCGTACTCAACGCGTACTTCGCCGCGCATGCGATCAATCTCACGACAGACACCACCGACGTGGGCGCATGGCAGGGCGGAGACATCGTCGTCTACAGCAACCACATCGGCATCGCCTCCGACACGCGCAACGCAGACGGATTGCCCTTGCTCATCCACCACGTGAGCGCGAAACAGAAGCAGTACGAGGAGGATGTGCTCGGCACGTTTCCGCAGGAGCTGGTCGGGCACTACCGGATCAGTTGAGCGCGGAGGCGGGATGGAGCAGCTGCTTCATTGCGCTTCTGCTTCCGTTTTGCATACGTCGCAAAAGAGCAAGGTCACATGGTCAGCTATCTGTCTCACCGATGGCCGCCGACGCACGTGAGTCGGCATATCTGCAGTAGCGGGCACGCACCGCGAAGTACGCGGGATAGAGCGTGGAGAGAAGTGCCGCGAAAAAGTACGCGTAGGAATAGATGCGCGCGGTATTCCAGAACGGTTGCGGAAACAAAGGGCGGCCATAGGCCCAATCAGGCAGGACGCACAGCACGACTGCCGACAGTCCCACGAGCAGCGCGGAAGTGACAGCAATCGCGGTGCGGCGGGAGTCGGCGGATTCGCGAGCATCAAAGCAGGCGAGCAGAAGGCGGTAGATGGAGTAGACGAAGATGCCCCAGAGCAGGATCGACCCGAGGCAGAAGACGAGCGAACGCGTGTACTCCCCCGGAGTGCTGGGGCACGGATCCATGAATGAGCAGCCCGGCGGAATGTCGGGGGCGTTGTCCGTGACCGCCCACCACATGAAAAACGCCAGGAGAAGAACCACCGGAACGTCGAGCAGGAAGATGATGCCGAGCACCCATGCGATCCAAGCCGGAGGCTGGTGGAAACGGCATGTGGGCGCTGGTTTTGGGAGTGGAGATGATTGGTGGGGCAATGCTTCTCCTTGGATTTGGGGTGGTGGTGTGTTCAAGTGTAGGTTGGGTGTGGGGGCTCTAGGGCATTGAGATACGCTTGACGACCAATTCTATATTTCTTCCCCATCATTTCGGGGTTGATTCAGATAGGTTTCCAGATAGCTTTTCAACGTGCCTAGTGTCTTCGCTGCGTAAGTGAGTCGCTCCTTGGTATTGGCTGGACGATCACTGCTGTGCAAGCACCTGTTACACAGCTTACGAGACCTGTGCATGCGTTCAATGAGATCAGACTCAAGATACCGATCACAGGAACTGATTTTCTGGCATAGGTCCATATAGTCAATATCCGGAACATCATGCAACCGCAGAATGCAACCAACTGCAATCTCCATACCGATGCGGATGTTGGCCGCCGCTATGTCTTCGAGAACATGCCGATGAGCGAAATCTGCGAGGTCATATTCCCTCTCTCCCAAGTTCATGTTCACCGCGTACCAATGATTGCTTACGATTTGCAGCTGACGTTGGTAATCAACAGGACCGTACTGCACTATCCTGTTTTGTTGCACATTGCTCGATGCATCCGATACACTTTCAAATTCGCGGCAAGTCTCATCGACGCCGTTCTCCGCCTCACGAATTCGAGCCTGTACGGTCTCTTGAATCAAGCCAAACATTTGCTCTTGCTGGGATCGCAATAATGTCTGATCTTGTTGCCGCGTCGCCCGGAATCGCCCCACCAAGTACAAGACCGTTCCAGCCGTCACGACAAAAGGTATACATTTCTTGCCCATCGCAGCATATCCTTTTTGGTAGCCTAGGTCCACCAAACCACGGCAGAACGAATTAGGCCCTCCCGCGGCCTTTGCCGCTTTGGCGAGTTGCGCATATGGCCATGTAACCGACATGAGATTCTCCTTCATTCTTCATATTGGGATGATTGAACATCACGATATACTGAAGTACATATACGCTCAAATGCATATAGAAAGAGAATCATGAACCTACTTCCCGATAAACACCCATCTAAAGACATAATCAATAAAGACATATCCAAGCAACGAACCATATGGGATAAGCGCATTAGGGTTGCTTTGAAAGAGAAGGGGTGGAGCCAAGAAGACTTTAGAGACGCACTCATAGAGAACAATAACGAACTCCACCCCACGCAGAGCACAGTCAATAGATGGTGCAACCTATCCAAGGGAAAGAACAGACGCTTCCCAACCTACGAACGCATGTGCGAGATCGGGACCGTGCTAGGAAAATCTATCGCATGGCTCACCGGAGAGATCGATGGCGACGATTACACTGAGCAGGCCGCCATGGACTATATGCATCTTCCCGCTCAAGGAATACGCGCCATTATACGGATGACGGGGGGAGCAAATACCCGGAATGAAATGTTCAGCATAGTACGCGAGATCGCCGATTATCGAATTTATCCGATTGCGTTGAGCAGACTGCTTGCAACTCAGGCCTTTTCAAGATACCTTGTGCCGAATATCATCGAATACCTGCAAGATTATGCGGTAGTCTACAAAAGCAACTTTCGATTGAAATCAATGGAGCGAGCAGACGAAAGAGAAAAAATGCATGATCTGCATAGGTTTAAGATGATGCAGCTAATGGGCGCTGCCCTTGATGAAATGACGGAGGGCGTTAATCTTCCATCCTGGGAACAATTCGCAAGCGAAGGACTTATTGAGCAAATGGAGAAGGACAAGGCTCAAAGAGAAGCGGAGGAAAACGAATTCTGGAACCGATACGTGAAGCCCACAGAAAAGGAGATGGAAGCCGAAAAAGCAGAGTCTGAAGCAGCTAATAGGGCATATCGCACCTTGGAGGATAGATGGGAGGAAGCAGTACACATACCATTGAGCAATAACATCGACGACCCGTTTGAGGTACAGACGTATTGCATGCTATAGGGGACAGCATCGGCTAGACGTGAACACTTCAGCCCGCTACGCGTTTCTCACACTCAGTTGATTTTGAGTATTTCAATCTGTAAGTTCCCTCACCTGCATGAAGCGACTCACATCCGGCAAAGCAGAAAGCGGACGACACCGATCCAGAAGATCATCAAGATCAGGAGCCAGTAGTGACTGAGGTGTTCTATTATCCACCTTTCCCCAATAACCATCTTTTTCCAAGTAATCTGGCCTACTGCAGAAGAAGTACTCGACATTATCTACGGACAGAATTAATTTATTAATGCTTCTCAGTTCTTTATGATTTAACGAACAGCCATCAAATTTGCGCTTGTCATCATTCGTATAACACACACAGATTTCAGAAGACATCGGCATCCACAAAACATTTCCATCCGTTGCTATCACCGGAGCCGAACAACCAACGAAAGGGTGCCCTTGGCATGTCACTAAAATATGCATGCTGCTATTCAATAGCGAATCCAGAAGTCGCTTCCCTTTAGTCTCCATACTCTCGGGAGCTATCAGAGGAAAAACTCGAACCAATTTTGCAATGGATTCAGCCACATGCTCAAGACAAAAACTACCATCGACAAAGTCTTCTCGTTCTGCCGCATGGAAATTACTAACATATTCATCTATAGTCCCCGCATCATTACGTTTGAGCACCTCTATCATTTTACCGACATCATCTTTGGCTGCTGCCACCTCATGTGGCATCCTCGACACAAGTGACACAATAAAACTTGATATCAGCGCACGCATATATCCTTCTTGATCTATACTTAATCGCTGCTCATATAAGCTTCCCATTATCAACTCATATTGTTTTCTCAGCCTCTTAGCAAACATTTCCTCAGTGGATCTAAGAGTGTTTTCTAGACTATTAGGAAACAAGGCATCTTCATTCCCTTTAGAAAGATGAGTCTCATACAAGTTATTTTTATAACATATGCTCTTTGGGGAGACATTATGTCTCAATCTCTTGTTATGTAGTACTGCAAACACCCCATTCTCATCAGTAAAGAATCTAAGAAAAAACTGCGGCACGTAATGCTGACGCTTTGTTTTCGGCTCACCCACCATATTCATTTCATCACCCTCCGAGTATTTCGCATACGAATAAAGACTGAACGAATTTCTTCCGATCTCCCAACAGGGACAACAGGATAAGCGCCAAATATAGGTGACACGTTGCCATACTTCGCCAAGACCGCGCACGTCGCGGAGGCCGTTCTCTTCGGACAATTCTTATTCGTTCACCTTTCCTCATTTGCGCCAGAATCATCTTCCGGGCCCCTGTACGGCTTTCCTTCCCTTGTTGTATGTCAGATTGAACACCATGCTGGTCAACCACTCTTTGAACGATGAATTGTCTTGGAATTGCTTGAACAACTCCATGTTGTCCACCATGATGGAGAAGATGACATTCCGCAAGGCACGTTCGCTTTCGGTCCGTGCCTCTTGCTCATCGGAATTACGCATGGCATTCTGGTACTTCTCGTCACGCGACACCATGCCGGGAATCCTCAAGATCTGTTTTTGCACATTGCCGGCATCATTCCACTGAATGTTGCCGATCATCGGCAATCCCCCAGATGAAGCTGACTATCGAGTTGTACTCTTGGTTGTCCATTGCCATTCCTCCATGACCGTCACTCACTGACGGCGACTTTCCTTTTCCGATTTTCTATTGTGTGTTACAGTCTGTATTGCTGTCCATCATTCCGACAGCCAGCTTCTTCATCTTCCTCGGCACCAAACCTGATGGCGTTGCGGAAGGTGGTGGCATAGTCCGTTGCAGCGGCACTCAGATGCTTCAGTTCATCGGCGGCGCGCTGGATCTCCACGAGTTTGCGCTGCATCTCAAGCGGCACCACGGGCAGTTCCATATCTAATGGGTCGATTTGGCCGGTGATGTTTCGTGGAGTGTCTTTTTGATTCCATACTGCTTGCAAACAGATGGCAACAAATTCGGGAATCCAGTTGTCACCCTTCATACGGAGCGCCAATACCGTGTGGGACATTCGGTGCCCACCTTCAACATCTACCGCCGCATGGGTGGATCCGAGTTTGCGGAACACGATATCGCCAGGCTCCGTTATGTGCTCTCGCTTGCCGACATCCCTGCTCTTCGTCAGCGATGCTATACCTTCGGAAAGAATCTGTGGCGTGATCACATCTTCCTGATACACCGCATCCCTGCCAACTGATTGCGTGTTTCCTCGGATGAGTTCGGCTTCATTGCTATCCACCAGTTCCCGCAAAGTGAAGACCCTGCTCTCTTTCATGTTTGCGAGCGAGTCCGGCAAATCACGTAATGGGTTGGACTCATCATCTATGTGGTCCAGCCCTTGTCTGATTCCCGAAATCTCCTCAGTACTTTCGAGGCAGATATTCTTGGGATTCATTCCTTCCGGTTTGATCCACTTATCCGGAGCAAGCGAGACATTGTCCTCGGCGAGTATCTCGGCGCACGCCACATCCATCCACCGGTACTTACCATCGGCGTATCCATTGAGCGGTTTAGACAGATAGACAGGCAATCCCTCTTGTGCCACCTCTTCCGTAGCCGATGCACAGTCGATGAGGTGCACATGATTTCGCTCCTCCACTTTTGACAGCACCCATATATCAATAGGGATGCTCGTGTCACGGAGCTGCCGACGTGGCAGAGACACGATGGCCTCGACTACCCCGTCCGCGACCATGCGTCGACGAAGATTCGCGAATGACCTGCCTGTGGTAAAACTGGGCCGCAATGCGACGAATGCCCTACCCTCCTCATCCAGATGGAAGATGCAATCCTGCAAGAACGCCGTCTCCGACGGGAACGCCGGCCGGCGACCTCCTCCATTTGAAGCATCATATGCCCATCGCGGATCGGTCACCTCAGTATCAGAACTGGCAGAAAGTCCCATCGGTGGCGTGACCACCGAAAGATTGCACTTCAGATCCGGGAAGGGGTCATTGTGAATCAGGTCATTGAGAACAATGGTCTCGGTGGCGTTTTTACCGAACTGCAGGAAGAATCTGGCTTGAGCGATGACAGCAGCAAACGAATTGATGTCCGCAAGCGCAAAACGATACTGCGGATTACGCAATGCCACCCGCATTGCGACGAAAGCACCGCCACACGCGGGATCGTAGAAGGTTGGATTCGGTTCGGAACAAGTCTTCGCCCACGCATTCGCCATTTCGGCCATCACATGATAGAGGGGCGAATCGTTATCCCCAAGGTAGACTTGCCGGTTGTTCCACATGGCGTCAATCACCATATCCGCGGCATCCATGATGTTCGGTAAATCGATGGCATCAACGAGTGAAACATTGTCTTGAATGGTTTCGATATCGTCGCTCTTGATAAGACTCCGAACATAATCGACAACATAATTCGATAGAAGATGCTTTGTCTCACGCTCTATGGTTTCGATGGCATCCACATAGGATACCCATGATTCCTCATCTCCATCGTCTACAAGTGTCTGCCATTGAACCTCAAGACCATACTCACTTGCCGCTTTGCGAAGATGAAGAAGCGCGACGAACCGTGCCCCACCTTCAATGGCATCCATCTTTCCTCGTACTTGGTTGGCATACTCCCAGACGAGGCTACGTACACGACTGTCACGGAACTCCTTGTCGTTATCCCGCAACCACCGGGCCACCTGATCGTAATCAAACGCCGGCTTCCCGTCTTTGGTACTGACAGGCTCCGGGAATGTGTCGCTACGACGTTTCCAGTTGGAGACGGTGGATACACTCACATTCGCCATTTGAGCGATTTCCGTCGTGTTGATAAGCGGGTTGCGATGAGCCGACCTTTGCTGTTTGCCGTTAGACATATCTAGCTCCTTGATGACGGTCGTCACCCTTCGACCGAAAACTATGTTTTCATTCTTTTTTATATAGAATACACGAAAACTGAAAACATGCAAGTCGAAAACACCGTTTTCAATCAACTCCATGAAGATCGATGCGCAATATGTCTCAAAAGGACCGCTCAGCGTCCACAAATCTCCATCTACTGCCGCAAGCGACAAAAAAGGGGTTAGACTAAATCGTCAGAGAGTGGTCAGAGGAGACCTTACATCTCAGAAGAGCCCATAACTCACGAACGATAGCCGATAACAAAGGGGAAACATCATGGAACCAAACACCGTCACTGACGCGGATTACGAAAAGTTCAAGGATCTGCTGAGATTCTTCTATGCACAGTATCGTTACAATTGTGAAGCAGGGGGCGCCGGTGGCGTGGGTAAAGTTCCACACCCAGATGCGAACACAAGCATATATGACCTCAAAGAACATCTGAAGACTTTTGACATCGAAGAGCTCCAAAGTGAACCCATGCAGATTGGTGATATGGTTTTCGTTGTTGTTTTTTCAGGAACGCGGGGACAAATGGGATCCAACCCCAATACTTATATCTCTCTATGCGATACCGCAGTAGGGCTATACCTCAATCAGAATTACACCCAAGGTCGAAAAGGAGCGAAAACAGATAAGCCGTTTAGCGACTTCTTTACCTGGGACGACCCTAATGTAGATCCGAAAAAACTCTATGTCGGAGAGAGAGAAGCCAGTGCCACAGGTTACGACAGATACGGCTCCTACAAGTTCGCCGATCTCGGCTTGGGGGCGAACGACCCAACAACCGACCAACTCAAAGACTTGTACGCCAAATTGCAAAGGCTGAACAGTAGGGCGAAAGCACAGCACCATAAGCCCCCAGAGCACACCCCAGCGACCATCAACGCACCGCGCAACTGGATTCTTTTCGGCGCTCCGGGCACCGGAAAGAGCTACACCATCAATAAAGCGGCAGGCCAATACCCACATCGCCGCGTCACATTCCATCCCGATTACACGTACGCACAATTCGTAGGATCCTACAAGCCTGTCGTGTCTTCCGAATCAAGCAGCGGTATCACCTATGATTTTGTCCCAGGTCCATTTGTAGATACGCTTATCGAGGCCCTCGACCAACCGACCATTCCCCATATTCTCATCATTGAAGAAATCAATCGCGCAGATCCAGCAGCGGTATTCGGAGACGTCTTCCAACTATTGGATCGCAGCGGTAGCGGCAGCAGCGAATACACCGTTCACACCTCTCCAGAACTCAAGAATTATCTGCGGATCAATCTTTCCGATGAAGCCAAGCAGAATCTGCGCGCACTCGTCAGCGACATCGACAAACGGAGCGGCGACGCTCCAGAAGCCTCGGATTGCAGCGAGATCGCCATCCCCAGCAATATGTATATCTGGGCAAGCATGAATTCGGCCGATCAAGGCGTCTTCCCGATGGACACCGCGTTCAAGCGCCGTTGGACATTCCAGTATCTGGCGATTGACGGCAACGTCATGGAACCAAAAGATGTTGAGGGGGTCATCCTCAGCAATCATTGGGATGAGATCCGCACCAACATCAACCTCCTCATCAAAGATGGGGGACAGGATATCCCAGAAGACAAGCTGCTTGGCCAGTATTTCCTCAGTTCAAACGAACAGACCGCAGACAACATTGTTCAGGCATTCTCGAGCAAAGTCATCATGTATCTGTTCGAAGACGCGGCACGATACTGCAGACCGCAGATCTTCAACACGGATGGGTCACAGGGGCAGCTATATCTCAGCGACCTCCTCACCAATCTCAGCACGAGCAAACCAAATCTGGGTATTTTCGCCAATCCCGTGATGACACTGGAGACTTCTGCAGAACCGAAAGAAACCAACCAAAGCATCACCGATGAAACAACAGAATCGTCGGAAGAGCAGGGTGGGACGGAATCGCCCGAATCACCCGAAGAGTCGGCAGAATGACACAACATAACAACGCAGAGCATGCGCGCACGAACGAGGTAATCGACTGCTATTTCATTGAAGGCGTTCATTACCATAAACAAGATTTGCTTCGCGCGCGCATGCGCTTTGCCTCAGATGCAACGGGACAAGTCTCCGCAGACAGCCACTCGGCCAACTTGGATGCCGTGGTAGAGTCCCTCTGCTCATACCAGTTCACCAGCGCAGACAGCAACAGCTGCACGAGCGCACTGGAACTCCACGACAATCAGAGGGAACCATATTACACATTCCAATTTGTGGGCGTGCTGATTGTGCACGATTATGTATTCTACGTATTCCCTAAATGCGTACAACCCAATTATTATATTGACGACACCTCTTTCATCACACCATCCAAAGAGTCTCGCGATTTCATGCGATTAACCATTGCCGTTTGCGAGCACTACCGAACGCGAACAGCATCCGGAACAGATGACACCAGTTTTTCCACGCGCTCTTCCAGCAACAATACGAACACTGCGGAACTGTACCGCGCACTCCTCGCCGATTATGTGCACAACGGCGCGTACCGTTCACGGACACGCATCTGGGCGTATAACGGCAACGGAGAAATTGACTGGGGAAGAACACTCAATCAAGTCAGTCCGTATTTCACAGCACAAGGCGCACCCCTGTATGCGGATTACTGGACGCGCGACCGAGCTGTGGATGAAGAAGCCTTGGTCCGACGTATTCAGCTGGCATGGGTGGCGTACGCGGCACAGCAATTCGAATCAGCCGAGCTGCTGGAGGATGTGCTGGGATTCCCCCACACACTGTGTTCAGTCAGCCAGGAAACACCTACCGATATCGGTACTTCACATTTCCTGCGCACCGCATTGATCCGCGCACGAAACCGCGAATTCTCCACACGCAACCGTTCGCTGATCAACATGCTGCTTTTGCTGGTTGATTCCGACGAACAACAGCGATTGAATTCTCAGCATGCAATAACCCACTTGGGAACAGCACCATTCCACACGGTATGGGAAGGCATCTGCCGAGCACTCTTTTCCAATACGGACCTCGGCGTCATGCGAGAGCAGTCAAAGCCGAAATGGCATATGGATGAAACCATAGGCGGGACAGACATCGAAACAGCCGCCGAGCATAATCAATTGATCCCGGATGTCGTATACACGGTAACCGATCCTGCTGGTACGGTAATCATCGACGCGAAATACTACATGCCAGAAATTGCATCAGGTAAAATCACAGGTCAACCAGGCACCTATGACGTAGTGAAAGAATACTTCTACCAGTTGATTGCGGATATCGTACCACACGATAACGGACCAGTTGTAGCCAATACATTCATGTTCCCCGCCCGTTACAGTATAGGAAACACCACGCTAGAGTCTGCATGCGTCATACAAGGCTCGGTACGTTTCGACGCACTGGGACATTATGAACTACGTCACCGTGACGACGGCGCATCCGACAGCAAAAGACGTTTCCTACCCATCATCTGCGCCCGACTCAACCCTCTCAGTGCTTTCCAAGCGTACGCGGACTCCAACGCAAGCAAGAACTTTGACCGAGATCGGATTCTCAATGAGTTGATTCAGTATTCAGAGAATTAATTATATATATCTTGCCGCTTTTAATAAGCAAAATCAGTAAAAAGAAGGGAGATCTAATCAGCAGAGATATGATTGTTATCATCCTATTCTTGCAATTGCTGCCATTCCCGACATAATCTTTCACGCCAACCTTTTGGAGGCGGCCATGGTACACCCCATTGTGCCAGCTGTTTTTTCGTCCACCCACCAGCAGGCGTTCTAGCCGCCTCCACTTCATCAGGCGATGGGACATGCACTTCATCTTCCATCATGCTGACCAGAATACTGCAATTATCTCCATAGTCAGCGTACGGGGGAGGCAACACAGCAATCACTCCCGCCACAATCGTCAACCATGTACCTTATGCCCACATCATCATCCCAGAAGCAGGAGCGCTACTTGTCATCCTCCATTCGTTAGAGTCTTTTCCCTACTACAGAGCCCGACTTTCCTGCGGCGCGCCAACGTTGCCGCTGACGACACCGTGCGCGCGGACGTGCACTTCAGTTCGCCGTCGCAGGCAGCAGCGTTCGCGACCGGTCATTCATGCAACGGCTGGGCACAGTGGAAAACGCGATGGGCAATCAATCGACGCCTTCCGCCCGCGTCAAAACTCTTCTTCGCAGCCCTTGCCGTAATAGTGCGTCATGGGATGGCGATCAACTTGCGGGCCTCGTACGCGTGATCGACGACGGCGAAATGCTCGCGTACATGCATTGGGTGCTGGTGAATCCTAAATACCAGGGCATGCATGTCGGCAGCGGTCTTGTCGAACGCGTCAAGGAGCGCTATGCCGGCTACATCTTCCTCGAGGTGATGCCCGAAGAGAGCAAAAACGTGCCGTTCTACCAGCGCCACGGCTTCGCGCTCATGGAAGACAGCCGCGCGATGCAGATCGTAACCCACCCCTGACTTCCGGATTGGTTCGTGGCCACCACTTTCTGACTATATTTCCGCTGAGGAGGAGCATTTTCTCCCCAGCCCCCAAGTATCACCGACCGCTACCCCATTGTTTGCAAGGCAGATACTCGCCCCCTCGCCAGAAAATGCTCCTCCCCAGCGGAAATACATCCACCAAACGGGGCGGAATCTCGAGGATATGGTTAGGTCCCTCATCGAAGCGAGCGAACACTGAATAGCAGACTCTTGCTGACTACTTCAAAGGGAAAAGTTCTTTCATGAACAGAGCTCGCTCCGATAAACAGTACATAACCCGAATTCTTACATTGAAAGAATCTATTCTTTCAATGTAAGAATTCT
>ERZ808040.540-NODE-540-length-31690-cov-8.348369_pt1 | contig 31690 bp, 22 predicted proteins | sample MGYA00380191_ERZ808040 | MGnify/ENA primary metagenome ERZ808040 (study PRJEB31490, sample SAMN06133395) | mouse gut metagenome | isolation source: J6 | host: mice | place: China: Chengdu | collected 2015-05 ...
GCGGACTTCTCGATGTGGTTGGTCTTGTCGTAGTCGGTGTACGGCGCGTTGAGGTAGACCTGCACCACGTCCCGGCCCGTGACCGCGCCGGTGTTTGTTACGGTGACGCTGATCCGGATGTCGCCGCCGGCGTCCATCTGGCCCATCTGGAAATCGGACCACGCGAAGGTGGTGTAGGAGACGCCGTAGCCGAAGGGGTACTGCACAATGGCCGCGTAGTCATAGTCCCCGGGGTTGCCCTGGTTCAGCGCCTTGTCGAAGTAGCGCGTCTCATAGTACCTGTAGCCCACGTAGATGCCCTCGTCATAGAACACGGCCGCCTCCACGTCCTGGCCGCCGTTGACCAGCATCATGTCCCCCATGTTCTGCATGGCGGGGGAGGAGAAGGCGTCATAGGCGAAGGTGTCCACCAGGTGGCCGGAGGGGTTCACCGCCCCGCTGAGCACGTCGGCGATGGACCGGCAGGTGTCGCCGCCCGCGCCGGGGGCCCACAGCACCGCGCTGATGTTGGGGTAGTCCTTCACCCAGCCCAGCTCGAAGGCGTTGTTGGTGTTGACCACCAGGATCACGTTGTCGAAGGTGTCGTTCAGGTACTGGATGACCTCCAGCTCCACGCTGTTGGGCTCCAGATAGTGCTTGTCCTTGTCCTCGGCCACGCCGGTCCACTCGCCCATGTAGCGGCCCAGGTCGCGGCCCTCGCCGCCGGTGCGGGCCAGGAAGAACACGGGGATGGTGCCCTCCGCCTCGCGCTTGGCGGCGTCGGGGATGGCGGAGACGGGGGCCTCCCGGATGGTCCAGTCCTCGGCGCCGCCGTACATGATGGACCCGCCGCCCCGGGTATAGGACTTGTGGTTGTCGCTGTAGAACTTCCACAGGGCCTCGTTGACGGCGAAGCCCTGCTCGGTGAGGGCGGTGCGCATGTCGCTGGAGATGGTGGACACGCCGGAGCCGGTGCCGCCGGCCAGCAGGTCCACCGACGAGGAGGAGAACAGGCTCAGCTTGGACCCCGCCGCCACGGGCAGGCCCCTGCCGCCCTCGGCCTTGTTGTAGAGGAGCACAAAGCCCTCCGCCCCCGCCTTGCGGGTGTAGGCCTGCTCGGCGGCCTGGAGCTCCTTGGAGTCGGCGATGTCCCGGGTGTAATAGGCCGCGTCCACGCCGTGGTCCGGGCCGCCGCCGCTGAAGTCCGTCTCGCCGAAGATGTCCCGGAGCACCAGGTCAAACCTGGAGGTGGTCACCACAGACAGCACGATGGAAAACGCCAAAAGGACCGCCAGCAGGGACGCGACGACGGCGGTAAACGCCTTCGCGCTCAGCTTTTTCTTTTTGCCTTTTTCTTTTGCCACAGGGAACCCTCCTAAATCATCGTTTTATTGGGATCTCGCTCACAGACGCTCCGCCGCCGGACCCGCTCCGAGTCCGGAGCGCCCACATGGGGGATCACCTTCCACTCCAAATCCCGGAGGAACAGCGCGGCCACGTCCAAAAATACGTTTACAAGCAGGAACAGGGGCCACAGCGCCACCGCCGCCGCCAGCTTGCCCGCCCCCACGTTTCGGATGCGGGCCCGCTCCAGGAAAATCAGCAGCACCGCACCCAGCATGGTGAGCCCATAGGACAGCGCAAACAGCGCCAGGGAGATCAGCCCATAGATCCGCCAGACCCGCCCCGGATCATAGCCGAACAGGGGGCACAGGGCGACGCACCCCAGCTGGACCAGCAGCAGGGATACGCTGATCACGCCCAGGGGCAGAATGCTGGCCGAGATATCGAACACGGAAAACCGGCCCCGCCCGTCCAGCTTGTTTTCCCGGGAAAACAGGCTCTTCATCAGCTCTCTGAACCGGGTGAAGAACACGATCATGTGCCCCCTGGCCCAGCGCAGCCGCTGGCGGAGCATCACCTTTACGGTGAGGGGCTGCTCGTCGAAGAACTCCGCCTCGTCGCAGTAGAGCACCTTGCTCCCCCGGGCCAGCTGGTCGGCGGTAAACTCCCAGTCCTCGGTGAGGGTGACGTACTCCCAGCCGTGCTCCACCAGGCGTGGGTGGAACAGATAGCCGGTGCCCGACACCCGGGTGCTGCACCCGCACACCGTGCGCCCCCGGGCCTCAAAGCGGCAGGCGGAGAGGAAGTAGATGCCGTACAGGCAGGACATATAGTTGCTGCCGAAGTTGCGGGAGTTGCGGTAGGACGTGATGACGCATTCCCCGCCGGTGGCCACAAAGGCGTCGTTCATTTTGGAGATGTAATCGGGGGCCAGGACGTTGTCGGCGTTGATGATAAAAAAGCCGTCCAGCCCAGCCCCCGCCCCCTCGGCGCTGATTCTGTCGAACAGGCAGCGGTAGGCGTAGCCCGCCGTGCGCTCCGCCGGGTTGTTGTACTCGTAGACGTTGGCCCCGTGCGCCCGGGCGATCTGCGCGGTGCGGTCGGTGCAGTTGTGGGCGATCACAAACACCACCAGCTTTTCCTGGGGGTAATCGTTTGCCCGGATGCTGTCCAGCAGGGGGCCGATCACCGCCTCCTCGTTCCTGGCGGCGATGACAACGCCGTACTTCAGCAGGCGGTCCGCCTTGGGATAGGTCTTTCGCTGAAACACCCCAATCAGGGCAAACACGCCGTAATGGAACAGCAGGAGGAAAAAACAGCACCAGATGGCAACAAAAACAATGGCAAGCGTTGTCAGATATCCCATGTCATTCCACTCTCATTCCATTCTTCCCGGTCCCCCGCTCCGGGGCGGGGGACCGCAAACCGCGGGCGGTCAGCCGCCCAGGCTGACGCCGGCGGCGGTGGTCTTGATCCACTGGTAGTCGGCGGTGGCGCTGTTGAGCGCATACTTGCCCATCCAGCCCTCGGCGTCGGGGGTGCCGCACCAGTAGTTCATCAGGATGCGCCCCGGCGTGGAGGGCAGGGGGGTGTCCGCGCCGGCGGTGACGGTGTACACCTCTTTGCCGTCCACCAGCCAGGTGATGGAGTCCTCCGCCCAGCGGAAGCCGTACTCGTGGAAGTCCTCGGAGGCGTCGAAGCCCAGGTCGTACCAGTATTCGTGGCCCCCCTGGCCGTCCACGAAGTAGTTGAACTGCACGCCGGTGGTGTCCTTGCCCAAAAACTCAATGTCGATCTCGTCCCAGGGGTTGGGGCTGCCGTCCAGGCCGATATCGTAGCTGCCGGTGCAGGTGAAGAAGGTGCTGGCGGTGCCCTCCGCCTTGGCGGGCTTCATGCTGACGGTGTACTCGCCGTAGCCGTAGTGGTGGGCGGTGCGGGCCTCGCCGCCGTAATAGCCCTGCTCCACCTCGCCCTTGGCGTCGGCGATGCCCAGGTGGAGCTGGTTGTCGGAATAGGTGACCATGTCGCCCTTCCACCACACGTTGAACACGCTGCCGTTGGACCAGCCGTCGGAGGGGAAGAAGGCCTCCACCGGGCCCCCGGAAAAGTCGGCCAGCATGGGGGCGTCCACGGGGGCGGCGCTCTCCCCGCCGCCCGGCTCGGAGGGCGCGCCGGAGGGCTGGCCGGCGCCGGGCCGGCAGGCGGCCAGGGCCAGCGTCATGACCAGGGCCAGCAGCATTGCAAGGATCTTCTTTTTCATCGCTCGTTTCTCCTTCTCAAATTTTTTATTCACAGCGCGTCGCCGCGCTTTGTGACCGCGTTTTCCAGCCGCCGTCCCGGCAGAATTTTTACGTTTGCGACAAAGGATGTCCGCTGCGCGCCGCTCTTTCTGGCAATAATATAATAAAAGGAACGCCCCTTGACAAGGAGCGTTCCTTAAACTGCACGATTTTTACTTACTTTGCGATCCGGACACAAACCCGGAGCAATTTTCTTCCAAATTGTTCTTTTATGTGGAAAGGCTGAACAAAATATTCAAGTGGAAAATGCCGTCCGCCACATAGGCCGTCAGCTCGCCCTCGTATTTGTGGACGATCATCTGGATGCTCCGCATCCCGAACCCGTGGTAGTTCCGGTCCGCTTTGGTGGTGACGGGCAGGCCGCCCTCAAAGGTGCGTTCCCCGTCGAAATAGTTGTCCGACTGGATGACCAGCATGTCGCCCCGGGCCTTCACCACCAGGTTGACAATACGCCGCTGCCGCTCCTCAATGGCCTTGACCGCCTCCAGGGCGTTGTCGATGATGTTGCCGAACAGGCAGTACAGGTCGCCGTCGTCCATGAAGGTGAGCCTGGCCCCGTCCGCCATGCAGGAAAATGTGATGCCGTTCTGCTCGCAGTAGAGGCTTTTTTCCGTGAGCAGAACATCCAGAAACTGATTGCCCGTCTCCACCTTGGCGTCGTAAATGGAGATGCTCTCCTGGAGGTCGGCCACCGCCTCCGGCCGCATCCGGCCCCCCTGGGCCGCCAGCGCGCCCAGCTTGTACCGGATGTCGTGGCATTTGACGTTGATCAGGTCGATGGTGTCCCGGGAGATCTCATATTGCAGCTGGCTCTGATGCACGGCGTGCTGGAGGTATTCCACCTCCTGCTGAAGCTCCCGCTGCTCCACGGTCCGGGACGTGAGCAGCAGGACGATGGCGCAGCACATCACCGAGAACAGGTTGCCCGACTGCCGCAGGAAGAGGTACGCCGGGATCTCAAAGCGGTTTTCCCTGCCCACGCTCAGCCGGGCGAAATAGACATCCTCCACCGAGCAGAGGATCACAGTGATGCTCAGCACCAGCGCGGCGATGGCGAACATGTGGTAATTCAGCCGCCCGCCGGACATGTGCCGCAGAAGGGGGCGGATGAACGCCAGATAGACCGCCGCCGCCGTCAGGACAAAGCAGCCGTAGTACATCAGATGATAGTAGAGGTCGAACCTCCAGCCCCAGCCGTCATACCAGCCCAGCGCCTCGCCGCCGCACCACAGGGTCAGATACAGCTTGTAGCACAGGTTCTGGGCGGCATAGGCCACATTGCAGCAGAACAGAACCGTGGGGAAGGACTCGTCAAAGCACAGCCGCATGTGGGCCACGGTTGCGGCGAACAGGAAAATGTAAATGCCGATCCGGCCCGGGGCCGTGTTCCCGAAGGAGCGGTAGAGCAGGGCCGCGCCACAGGCCAGCGCCAGCACCCCGGCCAGACCCGCCGGCGCCCGCAGCCGGAACCGGGGCGCCCGGTTCAGCTTCCGGGTGGTGGGGGCGTAGAACACATACAGCTCAAAGAGAAACTCCAGAATAATCTTTCGGTAAATCTCCCAGACCTCAGCCATGGCCGCCACCTCCCGCCCCGGCATACCAGTTGGTCAGCCCCTCCATAAACGCGGCCCGCCTGGGCCGGCTGATCTGAAGGGTGCGGTCCCCCACCTGCACCTCGGAGCCCTTCACCCGCACGATAAACTTCGGGTTGACCAGATAGCAGGTGTTGCAGCGCAGAAACCCATAGGAATCCAGCTCCTGCTCCACGGCGGACAGCACGCCGGTCATCTCGATCACGTCGTCGATGAGATGGTAGTGGAGCCGGTGGTTGATGATCTCCACATACATCAGCTTGTCCGTGGAGATGCGGCACAGCCCCCCGGGGGCGTTTACCGTAAAGCTGCGCTCCTCGTTCATCAGGTAGATGTCCAGCGCCTTTTTGAATTTCAGCGAGAAGTCATAGTAGCTCACCGGCTTGAGCAGAAAGCTCACCGCGTCCACCTCATAGCCCTTCAGGGCGTACTGCACCAGGTTGGTGATGAAAATGATGGAGACATTTTTGTCGTGCCGGCGCAGCTCCTCGGCGGCGTCCATGCCGTTTTTGCGCGGCATCTGGATGTCCAGGAACACCACCGCATAGATGGTTTTGTAATTTTGCAGGAACGCCTCGCCGTCACAAAACCGGGTGATGTTGAATTGCTGCCCGAACTCCCCGGCGTACCGCTGTATGTATGCCGTCAAACGCTCGGCGGCGGCTTGTTCGTCCTCCACGATGGCAATGTTCTTCACTCCGCGCCCCTCCTTTTCCGCACAGCCCGCATCCCGATCCAGCGCCCTCTGTGACCATTCTACCATGGAGCCGCCCCAAAGGGAAGAGCCAGTTGAACGCCGGCGGCCAAGCGCCCCCTCCGGGGCGGCGCAAACGCGCCCTGCCGCAGACGGCAGGGCGCGTTTTGGGAGGTCCCCGGGAAACAGAATATGCCGGCCCGCGGGGGCTCAGCCCAGCGGAAATGTAACGGAAATGACGGTGCCCTTTCCCACCTCGCTTTGCAGGTCCACGGCCCCGTGGTGATACTGCGCAATGTGCTTGACGATGGACAGCCCCAGGCCGGTGCCGCCGGAGGCCTTGGACCTGCTCTTGTCCACCCGGAAGAACCGCTCGAACACCCTGGACTGGTACTCTGCCGGAATGCCGATTCCCGTATCCCGGACGGTGACCGCCGCCTCCCGCTCCCCTTCCGACACCGCGATCTCCACCGTCCCGTTCTCCACATTGTATTTGATGGCGTTGTCGCACAGGTTATAGATCATTTCGTGCAGAAAATTGCGAACGCCGTCCATGCGGACCGGCCGGCCCGTCACAGAGATGCGCACGCCTTTTTCCGCGGCGCGGTCCTGGAGGACGGACGCCACATCCTTCGCCGTCTCCAGGAGGTCCACCGTCTCCCGGGCGGGCGCCGCGCCCTCGTCCAGCTGGGAGAGATGGATGATGTCCTCCACCAGCGCGACCAGCCGCGCGGCCTCCGTGCGGATGAGGCTGATAAACTGCGGGACATCCTCCTCCTTCACCAGCCCGTTTTCCAGCAGCTCGGCGCTGCCGGTGATGGACTGCAGGGGGGTTTTCAGCTCGTGGGACACGTTGGCGGTAAATTCCCGGCGGTTGCGCTCGGCAAAGGCCTGCTCTGTCACGTCGAACGCCAGCAGCACCGTTCCCACCACCGCGCCCTCCGACTCAATGCGGCTGATGTCGAACTGGATTTCACGGCCGTTCCTCTCCGCCCGTATCTCGCTGTGCCCCTTCTCCAGGGCGGCCAGAACGGCCCGGCTCATCTCATAACCGCGCTCCACCGTCAAAAAGTCCTGTCCCACACAGGAGCGGTCCGCGCCGAACAGCCTTTGCGCCGCCGGGTTGATGCTCAGCACCGCTCCCTTCTGGTCCAGCACCACCAGCCCCTCGTTCATGTGGCCCGTGATCTGCTCAAACTCGTCGGTCTTAGCCCGCAGCTCCCGCAGCTGGCCGCTGATCTGGATGTGCTGCTGCTTGATCCGCCGCAGCAGCGGGGACAGCTCCTCATAGGCGTCGTTCTCCAGGGGGTGGTCCAGATCCAGGCTGTTGAGCGGCTGGACAATCCGCCGGGCCATCCGGTTGGCCAGAACGGCGGAGAGAATCACAGCGAGGACCCCCACCAGCAAAATCGGCTGGAGCATCACCAGCACCAGGGTGAGCACGGTCACCTGGCGGATGGATATGCGCAGCACCGTCCCGTCGTTCAGCGCCCTGGCGTAGTACAGCGTCCGCTCCGCCCAGGTGTCGGAGTAGCGGACGCTGCTGCTCTCCCCGGCGGCGAACGCCTCCCGGACCTCCGCGCGGTTCCCGTGGTTTTCCATGCGCTCCGCGGGCTCGTCCGTGTCGAACAGCACAGTCCCGTCCGAGGCGATCCAGGTCAGCCGGTATTCCGGCGTCCAGGTATAGCGGTAGTCCCGGGCGGACATCCGCTCCAGGTATGCCTGCCCGCTCTCCTCCACCGCATAGGCCGCCAGCCGCAGCTCGTCCTTCAGCTGGCCGGCCTGCACGGTGCCGAAATAGTCGTACAGGCAGCCCAGGATGATCACAAGGCTGGCCAGCAGCACGGCCGCCGCAATCGTCAGGGTGGAACGGAAAATTTTTCTGCTCATAGGTTTACCTCCAGCCGGTAGCCCACATTTCGGACCGTCTCAATCATCGCCCCGCAGCGCCCCAGCTTTTGCCGCAGGGTCCGGATGTGCATATCCACTGTCCGGGTCTCGCCGGAATACTCGCCTCCCCAGATATTGTTCAGCAGCCGTTCCCTTGTGAACGCCACGCCGGGGGCGGAGAGAAACAGCCGGAGCAGCTCAAATTCCTTGAAGGTGAGGGCGACCCGCCCGCCGTCCGCCGTGACGGTGTGCTCCGCCAGATCCATCACCAGGCCCCCCGCCGCCAGAACCTCCTGTCTCTGCCTGGGGCGGCACCGGCGGAGCACCGCCTTGACCCGGGACACCATTTCCATCATGCCAAAGGGCTTCACCAGGTAATCGTCCGCCCCCAGATCCAGGCTTTTGATTTTGTCGTACTCCGCGCCCTTGGCCGTGGCCATGATGACCGGGATGTCGCAGGTCCCGGCGCCGGCCTTCAGCTGCTTCAGCAGCTCCACGCCGCTGATCCCCGGCAGCATGACATCCAGGACGACCAGCTCCGGCCGTTCCGTCCGCGCCGCCTTCAGAAAGGAGTCCCCCTCCGCAAAGCCGCGGGCCTCAAAGCCGGCGGAGCGGAGCGTATAGAGCTCAAGGCTCCGGATGCTCTCATCGTCTTCCACGCAAAAAATCATATCGCACCTCTTCCCATGGCCCGGCCGCCGCCGTCCGCCCCGGCCCCAGGCCCATGGCCCTATCATAACACAGGAACCGTCTCCGATCAACGCGCTCCTTGTTTGCTGCCGGTCACGGAGAAAATCACCCATTCCAGAACATTGACCGCTCAGAGCAGCGTGTACCTGCGGCTGTATTCCCGGTAGCGCTGCCGGAATTCCTCGCTGCCGCTGCGGGCCTCGCGCAGGGACTGGTGCAGGTTCATATTGTCGTGGGCGGCGTCGATGACACAGCCCGCGATGTTGGAGCAGTGGTCCGCCGTGCGCTCCAGATCGGTCAGCAGGTCCAGCCAGGTGAAGCCCGCGTCAATGGTGCAGTCGCCCTTTTGCATGCGGAGGATATGGCGCGTGCGCAGCTGCTCCTTCAGCTGGTCGATGACCTGCTCCAGCGGCTCCACCATGGCGGCGGCGGACAGGTCGTTTTCCAGGAACGCCTTCAGGGACAGGTCCAGAATATGGCCCACCGCCGCGGAGATCGTGGCCAGCTCCTTTTCCGCCGCATCGGTGAACCGGAGCTTTTTGCTCCGCAGTTCCTCCGCCGACTCCAGCAGATTGACCGCGTGGTCCGCGATGCGCTCAAAGTCCCCGATGATCTTCAGCAGCTTGGCGGCCTCCCGGCTGTCCGCCCCGCTGATCCGCCGGGTGCTCAGATTCACAAGATACGTGCCCAGAATGTCCTCATAGTGGTCGGTCCTGTCCTCCTTGGCCCGGATGGACGCGGCAAGCTCCGGGGACAGCCCCCGCAGGGCCGCCAGCGCCTCCTTCAGCGCCGCCACGGCGTCTTCGGCCATGTGGTTGGCCACCCTGTGGCACCGCTCCAGCGCGATGGACGGCGTGGCAAACAGGCGCTCGTCCAGCTCCTCGAACACCTCCGGCTGTCTGGCGTCGGGCACGAGGAATGTGACAAGCTTCTCCAGCCCGCCGGACAGCGGCAGCATGAGGATCGTGCACAGGACGTTGAACACCGAGTGCGCCACGGCGATTCCCACCTGGGAGGCGGGCGCGTTGAGCAGCGCCGGGCGGAACAGGGCCCGCAGCAGGCAGAATACCGTCAGCCACACCGCCGTGCCGATGATATTGAAGGAGAGGTGGACCAGCGCGGCCCGCTTGGCGTTTTTATTGGCCCCCACGGAGGAGAGCATGGCGGTCACGCAGGTGCCGATATTCTGGCCCATGATGATGGGGACCGCCGCGCCGTAGGACACCTGCCCGGTGCCGGCCAGGGCCTGCAGAATGCCCACGGAGGCGGAGCTGGACTGAATCACCGCCGTGAGGCCCGCCCCGGCCAGCACGCCCAGCACCGGGTTTTTGAACAGGAGGAACATCTGCTGGAAGGCCGGAACGTCCCGCAGGCCGGCCACCGCGCCGGACATGGCCTCCATGCCGTACATCAGCGTGGCGAACCCCAGCAGGATCGTGCCCGTGTCCTTCTTTTTCGGGCTCTGGAAGAACAGGTAGAAGATGATCCCCACCAGGGCCAGCACCGGCGTAAAGGAGGACGGCTTTAAAAGCTGCACAAACAGGTTCCCGCCGTCGATCCCCGCGAGGCTCAGAAGCCACGCCGTCACCGTGGTGCCGATGTTGGCCCCCATGATGATGTTGATGGCCTGCTTCAGGGTCATGAGGCCGGAGTTGACAAAGCCCACCACCATCACCGTCGTGGCGGAGGAGCTCTGAATCACCGCCGTGACCCCCAGGCCCGTCAGAAGTCCGGCCAGCTTGCCGGTGGTCATCCGTTCCAGCAGGGCGCGGAGCTGTCCCCCCGCCCGCCGCTCCAGCGCCTGCCCCATGAGGCTCATGCCGAACAGAAACAGGCTCAGGCCGCCGACCAGGGAGAGCACATCAAAAATATCCATGGAATCAAAACCCTTCCACATTGTTTTTTACCCTTCCATTGTAGCAGGCGGATGTAAAATCCGTTATCAAGGTCATGTAAAATCTGTGTAAAGCCGGCCGGGGAAGCGCCCCGATACGCAGGCAATCCGCTGTCTCCCGGGAGACAGCGGATTGCTTCAGCGTCTGTCCGGCGCCTGGCTCAGCCGCCGGAATTTGTATGTCCCGCCGCCGCGGGCCCGTTTTCCGCCCCGCTCACGGCAGCGCGTCGTACTGCGCGGCGTCCACCGGCCCGCACCACTGGGTGGAGCAGCCCTCGCCGGGGGCCTCAAAGGCCACGTGGGAGAACCAGCTGTCCCCGGCCGCGCCGTGCCAGTGCTTCACACCGGCGGGGATATATACCACATCGCCCGGGTTCAGCTCCCGGGCCTCCCCGCCCCACTCCTGATACCAGCCCCGGCCGTTGGTGCACAGCAGGATCTGCCCGCCGCCCGTTTCCGCGTGGTGGATGTGCCAGTGGTTCCGGCATCCGGGCTCGAAGGTGACGTTGGCCAGAAAGATTGTTTCCTCCGGGTCGGTGAGGGGCCGGAGATAGGAATTGCCCACAAAATACCGGGCATAGGCCGTGTTGGGCTCCCCCAGGCCGAACAGCCCGCCGTCGGCGCCGCCGTCGTCCTGGTACGCCTCCACCGCCATGCGGAAGGCTGCCCAGGCGTTGGGCCAGCCCGTTCACCCAGTCCTCCACGTCCTCGCGGGGCATGGACAGGGGATGCCTCCGCCGGAGGCGTCCCCCTGGTCCTGTGCTTACGCCTCCTGCCGCCGCTTTTTGCGGAAGCCGGCGATCAGCGCGGCCTCGGCGGCCAGCAGCGCCACGGCCGCCACAGCGTCCACCGTGTAGAACGTGCGGACCCAGCCGGAGACGGCGTTGGGGTCATAGGTCTCATAGGTGTAGGAGTTCACCATGGTGTACATGATGTTCTTGCACGCCTGACGCATGGCCAGCACGGAGGTGGCGCTGGTGGTGTCGGTCATGATGGCGTCGTTCCCGGCGGTGGCCAGCATGATGTCGCTGCCGCCCCGGACGGCCTTATCCGCGTCCATGTAGCCGTAGTTGCCGAAGTAATCGGTGAGCACCATCCCCCGGAAGCCCCACTCGTCCCGCAGGACGGTGTTCAGCAGCTCGGGGTTGGCCCCGGCCCAGACGGTGCCGATGTAGTTGTAGGAGGACATGACGGTGATGGGATTGCCGCCGCTCTCCTTGATGCAGCGCTCGAAGGGCCTCAGGTAGATCTCCCGCATGGCCTGCTCGGTGGTCCAGGTGCACAGCATCCCGTTGCGGTTGATCTCCTGGTCGTTGAGGGCAAAGTGCTTGATGAAGGGGTACAGGCTGTACTCATAGATGCCCTGGCACTCGGCGGCGGCCATGGCGGCGGACAGCGCCGGGTCCTCGGAGTAATACTCAAAGTTGCGCCCGGCAAAGGCGGAGCGGTGCATGTTCATGGAGGGGGCGTACCAGCCGTCCACCCCCAGGTCCCGGGCCTCCGCCCCCAGCCCCGCGGCGGCCAGCCTGGCCATTTCGGTGTTCCAGCTGGCGGCGATGACGATCTCGGAGGGGTAGCCCAGGCCCCTGGTGCTGTCGGACTGGGCGGACACCCGGGCGGTGATGCCGGCGGGGCCGTCGGCGTCCAGCCCGGCCAGCTTGCCCACGGATTCGACGGCAGGGGAGCCGTACCCGCCGTAGCCGATGAGCTGCACCATATCGTCCACCGTGAGCTGGTCCAGCAGGTCCTCCCACTTGGGGTCGTCGTAGTCCGAGCCCCGCAGGTCATAGAGCACCAGGCCGTTTTTCGCCCCGGTGACGGGCATGACGTCGCTGTCGTTGTTATACTGATAGGGGTCATAGGTGCCGTTGCCGGTGACCTCGTACTGGTCGGGCAGGGAGCGGCTGGCCGGGGCGGCGGTGGCCTCGTCGTAATTGGCGAAGCCGCCGGCCCGGGACAGATAGGTGATCTCACCCCGGGCGTAGTCGAACTGGTTGACGGCGGGGATCTTGTCGTCGGAGCGCCGGTTGTTCTGGTCGTACACAATATCGGAGCCCACGGTGTGGGTGCGGGCGTCCAGCACGGTGTGGGAGTCGGAGTTGAGGCTGATGATATAGTCCCCCGCCTCCAGCACGTAGCAGCCCCGGCCCCGGTCGTCGTAAGAGGCCAGACTCTCCTCGGTAAAGGCCAGCGTCAGGGTCTGGGATTCCCCGGGCTGGAGCAGCCCGGTCTTGCCGAAGGCAATGAGGTTGGCGCTGGCCTTCTCAATGCCGCCGTCGGTATAGGGCGGGTTGCAGTAGAGCTGGACCACATCCTTTCCGGCGGCGTCCCCGGTGTTGGTGACGGTGACATCCACGGAAATCGTGCCGCCGGATACCTTCAAATCCCCCATGGCCTGGGAGAAGGCGGTGTAGCTCAGGCCGTAGCCGAAGGGGTACTGCACCGTGCTGTTGTAGTCGATGAGACCCTCCGCCGCCGCGGTCTCATAGAAGCGGTAGCCCACATAGATGCTCTCCACATAGTTGACAAAGGAGACGATGCCGTCCGCCCGCTCCCAGGCGGCCTTGGCCGCGGAGGTCACGTCCTCCACGTTGTCATAGGCGAAGTGGCCGATGTTGCGGTAGCTGGGGGCGGCGGTCTGGTCGTACAGCCAGGTGTCCACCGTCCGGCCCGAGGGGTTGATCTCCCCCTTGAGCACCTTGCCCAGGGCGTTGAAGCCGGTGGCCCCCACGCCGGGGCATACCAGCAGGGACTTGATCTGGGGGTAGTCCTCCACCCAGCCCATCTCCAGGGGGTTGGCCCCGTTGTAGACCACCACCACCCGGTCAAAGTTGGCGGTGACCAGCTCCACCAGGTCCTGTTCGGTGCGGCTCAGCTCCAGGTAGGTGGTTCCGGCGGGAAAGTCGTCGTAATTCCCGTTGTTGGTATAGCTGGCGTTGGTGTACTTGGTGCCCTTGTTGTAGGAGCCGTCCATCACGGCCCCCATGTCGTGGGGCAGGTCGGCGCCCTCGCCGCCGCAGCGGGCGATGACAATGACGGCGGTGTCGGAAAAGCTCTTGGCGTTGGACAGCATGGCGCCGGTGTAGCTGTCCGCGGTGGGCTCCGGCAGCGTCCAGTCCTGGCCGTTGTTGATGGTGATGGCGGGGCGGTCCGCCCGGTAGGCGGTGTAGAAATCACTCAGCTCGGTGTTCAGCGCAAAGCCCGCGTTGGTCAGGCCGGTGAGCAGGTCCACGGCGGTGGAGGCGTCCACCGAGCCGGAGCCGGTGCCGCCATAGATGGGGTTGGTGGAGCCCCAGCCGAACACGTTCAGGTTGGTGACGCTGGACAGAGGCAGGCCGTCCGCCTCATTTTTGAGCATCACGATGCCCTCGCCGGTGACGGTCTCCACAATCTCCCGGGACCGGGCGGCGGTCTCCGGGGTGATGGCCCCGGTGTCGCCCAGCACCACTTCCAGGGTGTTGCGCAGGCTGCCCAGACAGATCACGTTGGCCATGATCCCGGCGAACAGGACCAGGGCAATCACCGACTGGAGCCGGATGAACCCCTTGAGAGGCTTGGGCCGGCTTCCGGCCAGCACCATGACCGCCGCCCACACCACAAGTCCCGCCGCGAGCACAATCAGCGGGACCTTGATCATGCTGAGTACGCTGAATACGTCCTCCCATGCCACTTGAATGCCAGTCATACAGCAATTCCTCCTCTTTTGTTCTGTTTGGCGGGCTCCCCGCCTGTCTGTCCAGGAGATCGTAGCACAAAAAGGACGGCGAAAACGGAATTTGCGAAAATCGGCTCCCCCCGCACGAAAAGCGGTCGGCACACCCCTTCCGCCCGGTGCAGAATGCACAATTTCGCTCCGCTTTTTTGGGCAAAAACACAAAACAGCCGCTTGAACGCGGCTGTTTTGCAAATAATGGCGTTATGTTCCGGCATCCTGAAGGGGCAGGAGTATGTCCAGGCAGAACTTGCCGTCCACCGCCCGCATCAGCGCCTCCCCCCGGTAGCGCTCCACCAGGTAGCGGATGCTGCGCACCCCGAAGCCGTGGGCGGTCTTGTCCTCCTTGTCGGTGACGGGCAGCCCGTCCTGAAACTCCGGCGGACGGCTGCACCGGTTTTCCAGGTGGAGCAGCACCATACCGCCCGTCCGTTTGATGAGCAGGCTGACCACCCGCTCCTCCTCCGGCTCCTGGGCCACCCGCTCCAGGGCGTTGTCCAGGGCGTTGCCCATGAGGGCGTAGATATCCGCCGGGTCCATGAAGCCGATGGCCCCGCCGTCCGCCATGCAGCTGAAGGTGACGCGGCGCCGGCCCGCCAGCAGCGTTTTTTCCCGCAGCACATAGTCCAGCGCCTCACAGCCGGTGTGGTAGTCCGCGTCGTAGATGGACACCGCCTGCTGCACCTCGGCCACATACCTGGACCGGGCGGCATTGTCGTCCATGGCGGCCAGGGCCTGGATCTGGTGCTTCAGGTCATGGCACTTCATGTTGATGATGTCAATGGTCTCCTGGGAGGTCCTGCGCTGGGCGTTGGCCATCTGGAGCAGCTGGTCCATAACCTCCCGCTCCCGCTCCATCCGGTTCTCCCGCAGGACGTAGAACTCCATCAGCAGCACCAGCGTACAGCACAGGATGCCGTACAGCGGGCACACCACCTCGCTGGCCACGGTGCCCTGCTCCATGAACACGTCGTAGGAGTAGAACACGCTGAGCACAATGGCCGCCATCAGCATCACCAGGGCCAGCAGGGCAATGCGGCCGTCGCCGGGCTTGAAATCCCCCTTGCCCCGGTTGGGCCGGACCAGGAGGGCATACATCAGGCCGGACACCAGCACGTAGATCAGAAAGCGGAACCAGAAGGTGTGCAGGGGCACGCCCAGCGTCTCCTCACTCCAGCCCCCGGCGTACTGGGCCACCCGCCCCAGGGCAAAGGCGATGTGCTCTGTGGCGTAGCCCCCGGTGCCCACAAACAGCAGCTCCATGGGGATCAGGTCAAAGCAGAACCAGATCCCCGCCAGGGTGAGGGCAAACAGCCCCGTCCACAGCAGTATCCGGGCCGGAAGCGGCCCCCCCGGCAGGGCGTTGAGCAGTCCGTTCCAGACAAACGCGCAGGCGAAGTGCGCCGCCAGCGCCCCCGCCAGCCGCGGGCCGAACCGGTCCCGCCGGGGCCGGCCCGCCAGGAACGCGGCCTCGCAGATCATCAGCTGGATGGAAAACCGGACGCAGGACAGATACATCATCCGATCCATCACAGCCCTCCTCCCACATAGTCGATATAGCTTCTGGTAAACTCCCGCTTCATCCGGCGGGAGAGGGGCAGCCGCACCCCGTTGAGGTCCACATGCTCCCGCCCGATCCGCTGGACCCGGTCCAGATTGACCAGGCAGCCGGAGGTGCACTCCTCAAAGGGCAGGCCCTGAAACATCTCCCGCTCCGCCTTCATGGTCCCCCGCTTGCGAAACACCCCCTGCTCGGTGTGGTACACCAGGTGGTCCCGGTCCTTCTCCACATACCACACGTCGGAGGCGGACAGGCGGACCACCCCGTCCTCGTCGGCCAGCAGAATGGCGCGCCAGGCCCGCCTGTGCAGAAACCCCATCGCACGCTCCAGCTTCCGGGCAAAATTGAAGTATCCCACGGGCTTCACCATGAAATCGACGGCGTCCACCTCGTAGCCATGGACGGCATACTGGGCCATGTTGGTGATGAACACGATGGCCAGGGAGGCGTCCCGCTCCCGGATGAGCCGGGCCGCCGTCATCCCGTCCATGTGGGGCATCTCAATGTCCAGGAACACGATGTCCAGGCTGCCGTCGTAGTCCTCCACAAAGCTGAGGCCGTCCAAAAACACCTCCGTCCGGAACCGGACGCCCCCCTCCTGTTCGTACCGGGCCAGATAGGAGCGGAGAAGTTCGCAGTGCTCCTGATCGTCGTCCACCAGACCCACCCGGATCATGCGCCGTCCCCCCATTCCACCCCGAATGTTATTGATATTATAGCATAGGCGGCGCATGAAGTAAACAGGCGGCAGGCGGGGATTCGCCCGGAGCCCGCCGCGGAATCACCCTGAAAAACCCGGCGGACTGCGCCATTGCCTTTTCCGTCCCCCTGTGGTATAATTTCAGGGAACGTCTCATTGGGGCTGTTGACAAAGCCGGCGGCCGGTCCGGCTCTCTTTGTCCCTTTTCCGCAACGTCCCCCGGCATATGCCCGGGCGTCTGCGGATGGATTCGGCAAACGCGGTCTGCCCAGGCCGGTTCGCCGCGGCGGAAAGGAGATTTTTGTGGAATTACAGTTGGATCAAAAGCAGCAGCAAACCCTCTCCCCCCAGATGATCCAGTCCATGAAGGTTCTCCAGATGGGGATACAGGAGCTGCGGGAATATGTGGAGGAGACGCTTCAGGAAAACCCCATGCTGGAGCTGCAGGAGCCCGAAGAAAAACCCCTGGAGCTGCCGGACGCGGCGCGGGAGCTGGAGTGGCTCCGCGCCAGCGACAGCCAAAACCTCTATTACCACGCCCAGGACGCGGAGGGCGCCAGGGGGGACGCCCTGTCCAACCTGGGCTGCTTCCTGGACGACGAAAACAGCCTCTCCCGCTATATTCTCTCCCAGTTTCTCGGAATCTGCCTGGAGCCGGAGGTCATGGCCGGCGTGGAGTTCCTGGTGGCCCGGCTGGACGGCTGCGGCTATCTGGAGGAGGACATGGAGGAGCTCATCCGGGCTTCCGGGCTGAGCCCGGCGGTCATGTCCCGGGCGCTCATCGAGCTGCAGGCCGCGGACCCCGCCGGCGTGGGGGCCAGGGATCTGTCCGAGTGCCTGCGGCTCCAGCTGGAACGCAGGCAGGGGGACCACCGGCTGGCCCTTCAGATCGTCCAGGACCACCTGGAGGCGCTGGCCCACCGGCGATACGGGCTGATCAGCCGGGCGCTGAACGCCCCGGAGCGGGAGGTCCGCGCCGCCTGCGAGCTGATCCGCTCCCTGAACCCCAAGCCGGGCTCCGGGTTTGCCGCTCCGGAAAATCTGGCCTACATCACCCCCGATATTGTGGTGACCGTCTATCCCGACCGTTTTGATGTGTCCGCCAACGACTCCACGCTGCCTCAGCTGCGCCTCAGCGCCTACTACGGCAGGCTCCTGCGGGAGACGGGGGAGCAGGAGGTCCGGGACTATCTGACGGAGCGGGCCCGTCAGGCCAAATGGGTGGTCAGCAGCATACAGCAGCGCCGGGACACGCTGCTCCAGTGCGCCCAGTGGATCGTGGAGCGGCAGGCCGGCTTTTTCCGGCTGGGGTGCGGGCATCTGGTCCCCCTGACCATGGGGGACGCGGCCCGGGCCCTGGGCGTCCACGAGTCCACCGTCAGCCGGACGGTGCGGGACAAGTACCTCCAGTGCAACTGGGGGATCTATCCGCTGAGCTGGTTTTTTTCCAGGGCTCTGGGCGGCGACGCCGTCTCCCCGGAGATGGCCAAGGCCCTTCTCCGCAAGCTGGTGGAGGAGGAGCACACGTCCCTGTCCGACCAGAAGCTCTGCGAGGAGATGGCCCGGCGGGGCTGCCCCATCTCCCGCCGGACCGTGGCGAAATACCGCAGTGAGCTGGGCATACCCAGCGCCTCCGGGCGGAAGGCCTGAACGGCCCGGAACGCCGGACGGCGGCACGCTTGCATCGCGCGCCGCCGTCCGGCGTTTTGAGGAGCCTCTGATGAAATTTGCGTGCGCTGATTCAGCCCCTCGGGGCCAGACCTGTGCGGCGGAGCACTCCCTCCCGCACAACAGCGGCGGGCTCTATCACCTGATCCCCCGGAATCTCCGTCCCGTAGGCGTCCAGGAAGGGCGGGTCCTCCGGAGTCCTGGGCCGGACCCGGAACAGGGTGGCCCGCCGCTCAAGGCCGCGGCACCAGTCCGTCAGCCCCAGCTGCCGGGCCGGAATCACCGTGACCGAGGCGGTCACCTCCGCCAGACTCATCCCCAGCGCCAGAAATTTTCCCATGGTGTGGGGCAGGCTGCGGACCCGGTCCTCCACATTTCGGATGTGGGCGTCGGTGCTGATGGAAAAATTGCGCACACCGGCGCCGATGGCCGCCCGGGCCACCGTCTGGTCCAGGCTGGCGGCCCCGTGGCCCACGTCCAGAAACACTCCCCGGGCCAGGGCAGCCTCCAGCGGAGGCGCCGGCGTCCCATCCTCGTTCCACATCACGTTGCTCAGACTGCAGTACCGGGGGTCGGGGCCGGTCCCCGCCCTCTGATTGGCGGCCAGATTGGGGGCCCCGTGGAACACATGCGTGATGATGTCCCCCGCCCGCATAAGGGCCATCGTCTCCCCGTTGGAGGGCGGCCCCTCCACCAGGTGCGCCATGACGGGACACCCCAGAGCCTGACCCGCCTCCATGGCCGCGCGCATGGGCTCCATCCCGGCGTCCTCCACAATGAGGCCGCTGGACAGCACCTTGATCCCCAGCAGCAGGCCGCCGCCGTCCTCCCGCAGGCACCGGACTGCCGCCTTGAGATCCAGGTTCCGCCGGTCATAGTACGGCTGCTTGGTGATCAGGCCAATCCGGCTGATGTTGAGGAAGGCCCGGACCTCCACCTGATAGGTGGGGACCACGTAATCCCGGAAGCAGGGGAAGCTGGTGCTGCCCGCGCTGCCCGCGTCCACCACCAGATGCACGCCGGTGGACAGGCCGATCCGGTCGGCGGGAATTCCCAGGTCGGTGGCCCCCGGGTAGATATGGGCGTGGCTGTCGATAAATCCGGGGGCCAGGTAGTAGCCGCTCTCCCCCCGGTGGCGGTACTCCACGCCCAGGCACCGGTCCCCCTCCAGGTGGAGCAGGGCGGGCCGGAACGTCTGGGCGCCGGCGTCAAACGCCTGTACAGGAAGCTGTTCCATCCCCGTCCTCCTCACAGCAGGTGCAGTCTGGAAAGGAGCTTTTCCAGCTCGCCCACGTCGGCCTGAATGGTGTACTTGGGGGTGGCCGAGATCTGCTCCACCACACTGGGCTGCTTGAAGGCGGTACCGGTGATCACACAGACCACCGTGTCGCCGGAGCGGATGTTCCCCGCCTTTACCGCCTGCTTGAAGGCGGCCACCGCGGCGGCGGAGGAGGGCTCGGCCCCGATGCCCTCGCGGCCCAGGTCCACCATGGCCTCCATAATCTCGCTGTCGCTGACGGCCATGGCCATGCCCCCGGACTCCCGCACCGCCCGGAGCAGGCGGCGGCCCCCCTGGAGGGGGCTGTTGCCCGAAATGCTCTGGGCGATGGTTTTTGTGCTGTCCCCGTACATTTCGGCGGTCTCGGCCCCGCTCTCCACCGCGCGCTTCAGCCAGCAGACCGCCTCCGGCTGTACGGGGACCATCCGGGGCACCCGGTCGGTGACGCCCATGGCCGCCAGCTCGTTATAGCCCTTCCAGGCGCCCCACACGCCCCCGCCCGTGCCCATGGGGTGGAAGCTGTAGTCCGGCACCCGGCCCAGCTCGCCGTAAATCTCATAGGCGTAGGTCTTCATGGCCTCGTGGCGGATCGGGTTGATGAAATTGACAAACGAGTAGCAGCCCAGCTTTGTCACCGCCTCGTCCAGCATGGCCTCAATCTGGGCAAAATTGTCGAAGTTCAGCACCGCGGCGTTGGCCCCGTAGAGCATGATCATGGTCTTTTTCATCGGGCTGGCCTGATACTCCACCATGACCACCCCGGGGAAGCCCGCCCGGGCGCTGTACGCCGCGAAGGACGCCCCGGCGTTGCCGGAGCTGTAGGTAATGCCCCGCTTCACCCCGATGTCCATGGCGTAGCTGATGGCCAGGGAATAGCCCCGGTCCTTGAAGCTGCCAGTGGGCATCAGGGTGTCGTTTTTAAAGTAGAGGTTCTCCACCCCCAGCGAGGGCCCCAGATACTTGGATTTTACCAGGGGCGTGCCGCCCTCGCCCAGGGTGACAATGTTCTGGTCGGCCACCGGGGGCATAAAGTCCCGGTAGCGCCAGATGGAGCTGCGGGTATAGCTGCGGAACAGGCCCGCCGACCGCTTCAGGCCCTCCAAATCGTACTGAACCTCCAGCAGGCCGCCGCAGTGGGGACAGAGGTTGACCTGCCGGCGCAGGTCCACCTGCGCCCCGCAGGAGTCGCATCGAAAGCCCAGGGCGTTTCCGGTCATAGACATACTGATTCTCCCTTTCAAGAGGTTCCCTGATTCAATCTCTCAGTTCAAAAATAGCTTCGATTTCCACGCTGAGGTTGGATGGAAGGGTGTTGACCGCAATGGCGGAGCGGGCGTGGCGGCCCTCCTCCCCCCAAAGGTCGATGAGCAGCTGGGAGGCCCCGTTGACTACGGCGGGCTGCTGGTAAAAGTCCGGGGCGCTGGACACAAAGGCCAGCAGCTTGACCACCCGCCGAATGCGGTTCAGGTCTCCCAGATGGGCGTCCAGCGCCGCCAGCATGTTGAGCATGCAATAGCGGGCGCCCAGCTGTCCCTCCTCCAGGGTCACGCCGCCGCCCACCTTGCCCTCAATGCGGCGGTCCTTGTAAAAGCTCCCCTGCCCGGAGGCAAACAGCAGATTCCCCACCTGCCGGGCGGGCAGGAACAGCCCCACCGGCGGCGGCGCCTCGGGCAGCTCAATGCCCAGCTCCCTCATTCTCTCATAGATATCCAAACGTCGTTCCTCCTTACTCTTGGCACATCACACAGGCGGCGTAATGTCCCGGAGCCACCTGCTTCAGCTTCTGGGGCTCCTTGCACCGCTGGGTGGCGTAGGGGCACCGGGGCGCGAACCGGCAGCCCGGGGCCGGGTTGATGGGGTTGGCCACCTCGCCGGTGAGCGCGCGGCGCTCCCGGTTCCGGCGCGACAGGTCGGTGGTGGGGATGGCGGACAGCAGCGCCTTGGTGTACGGATGCGCCTGGTGCCGGAACAACTCGTCCTTGGGGGCGTATTCCACCACCTTCCCCATATACATGACCATGATGTTGGTGCTGATGTGCCGCACCACACACAGGTCGTGGGTGATGAACAGGTAGGACAGGCCCTTGCTGTCCTGAAGGTCCATGAGCAGATTGAGAATCTGGGCCTGGACGGACACGTCCAGGGCGGACACCGGCTCGTCGCAGACGATGAACTCCGGGTCCACCGCTAGCGCCCGGGCCAGACCCACCCGCTGGCGGCGTCCCCCGTCCAGTTCGTGGGGATAGGTGTTCACATAGCGCTCCGGCAGGCCGCACACCTCCATCAGCTCCCGCACCTTCTCCTGAATCGCCCCTTTGTCCTTCAGCGTGCCGCACACCTTGATGGGCTCCGCGATGATGCTGCTGATGGACAGCCGGGGATTCAGGGAGGTAAACGGGTCCTGGAAGATCATCTGCATATTGAGGTGGATCTTTTTCATGTCCCGCTTGGAGTATTTCAGAATATTCTCCCCTTTGTACAGGACCTCCCCCTCCGTGGCCTCCAGCAGGCGCAGGACCGTCCGCCCCAGGGTGGATTTCCCGCAGCCGGACTCGCCCACCACTCCGAGGGTCTCGCCGGGCTGAATCTGAAAGCTCACGTCGTCCACCGCGTGGAGCAGGCCCGCGGGGGTTTTGAAGTATTTCTTTAAATTTCTGGTCTCAATCAGAGGGACCGCCATTTCACTCCACCTCCTCGCCGGAGAACCGGTGGCACTTGATGCCGTGGCTCCCCCGCAGATACATGTTCGGGCTCTCCTTCCGGCACCGCTCCGTGCAGTAGGGACAGCGGGGGGCAAAGCTGCACCCCTGGGGCAGGTCGGTGGGGTCGGCCATAAAGCCGGGTATGGGCTGCAGGCGGTCGGCGGTGGTGTAGAGGTCGGGGATGCAGTTGAACAGGCCCTGCGTATAGGGGTGGTTGTCCCCGCGGGCATAGACATCCTCCACGCTGCCCTGCTCGATGACCTCGCCGGCATAGACAATGGCCACGGTGTCGCAGAACTCCGCCACCACCCCCAGGTCGTGGGTGATGAGCACCATGGCGGAATTGAGCTTTTCCTTCAGCTGCTTCATCAGCTCCAGGATCTGGGCCTGGATCGTCACGTCCAGCGCGGTGGTGGGCTCGTCGGCCAGCAGCAGCTCCGGCTCGGATACCAGCGCCATGGCGATCACAATGCGCTGCTTCATCCCCCCGGAAAACTGGTGGGGGTATTCCCCCTTCCGGCTGGGCGGGATGCCCACCATCTTCATGATTTCGTCCACCCTGGCGTCCCGCTCCTCCCGGGACATCTCCGGGAAGTGGAGCTTCAGCACCTCCAGCACCTGGTCCCCCACCGTGATCACAGGGTTCAGGCTGGTCATGGGGTCCTGGAATATCATGGAGATCCGGGCGCCCCGCAGGGCCAGCATCTCCTTGGGGGACGCGTTCAAAATGTCTATGCCGTCATAGGTAATGCTGCCCTGGGTGATGTTCCCCACCCGCTGGGGGAGGAGCCGCAGGACCGACAGGGCCATGGTGGTCTTGCCCGCGCCGGTCTCCCCCACCAGGCCCAGCTTCTCCCCCCGCTGAAGGGTCAGGTTCAGGCCGTTCAGGGCGTGGACCACGGCGTCGTCGGTGTCATACTCCACGTGGAGATCGCGGATTTCCAGCAGAACCTCCCGGCCATCGGCCGTTTTCAATCCTTTATCCATATCAACGTGCCCCTTTTAATTCTTAGTCCTGGGGTCCAGGGCATCCCGGAGCCCGTCGCCGATGAAGTTCACCGCCATGACCGCCAGAGCGATGCAGATCCCGGGAATCAGGCCCAGATAGGGATGATACCGGATGTGTATCTTGTTTTCCGAGAGGATGGTGCCCCACTCCGGCGTGGGGGAGGAGACGCCGATGCCCAAAAAGCCCAGGGACGCGATGCTGAGGATGACCTGTCCCAGGGTCAGCGTGGCGGAGACGATCACCGGGCCCATGCCGTTGGGCAGAATGTGCTTCATAATGATGCGGGCCGAGCTGGTGCCGCAGCACTTGGCCGCCTCCACAAACTCCTGGCTCCGGAGGGTCATGATGGAGGAGCGCACCACCCGGGTAAAACGCGGAATCTGGGAGACGGACAGGGCCACCAGCAGCTTGTCCACGCCGGTGCCCAGGGCGGCCACCACCGCCATGGACAGCAGCATGGCCGGGATGGCCATGAACATGTCCACAAACCGCATGATGACGCTGTCCACCTTGCCCCCGAAGTAGCCCGCGGCGCCGCCCAGGGCGCAGCCCGCCACAAAGGAGATGGCCACCACTCCCAGCCCCATAAACAGGGAGATGCGTCCGCCGTACACAATCCGGGCAAAGAGGTCCCGCCCGAACTGGTCGGTTCCGAACCAGTGCTCGGCGCAGGGGGCGGTGAACTTCTCCACAATGTTCTGCTTGACCACCTGGTCGTAGGGCACGTAGAGGGGCGCGGCCAGAATGGCCGCCATCATGAGCAGCAGCAGGAACAGCCCCGCCATGGCCAGCTTGTTTTTCCGGAACCGGAACCAGACCATGCCCCACACGCTGCGTCCGCTCACCGGCTTGGCCGGGGCTTCTTTCGTTTTCCTCATAAGGCACCTCCCCCTCAGGCCGTCAGCTTGACCCGCGGGTCAATCAGGGCATAGATGATGTCCACGATCAGATTGATGACGCCCACGAACACGGCGATGAAAATCAGCGTCCCCATCACCACGGGCACGTCGCGGCCCTTCACCGCGTTGATGAGCAGCGAGCCGATCCCGGGGATGGAGAACACCGTCTCCGTGATCACCGAGCCCCCCATGCAGGAGGCGAAGGAAATGCCGATTTGGGTGACCACCGGGAGCATCCCGTTGCGCAGCACGTGGTGGACCACCACCCTGCGCTCGTCCGCCCCCTTGGCCCGGGCGGTGCGGATGTAGTCCTGCTTGACCACGTCCAGCATGCTGGTGCGGGTCATGCGCAGCTGGGAGGCCAGAATGTTCGCCCCCAGGGTGATGGAGGGCAGCACAAAGTGGGCCAGGGAGCCGACGCCGGACGCGGGGAGCCAGTTCAGAACCAGGCAGAAGAGGATCTGCCCCATCATGGCAAACCAGAAGGAGGGCAGGGAGAACAGAATCAGCGCCAGGGCCAGGGACGCATAGTCCACAACATGATACTGGCGGATGGCGGCGATAATGCCCAGGGGAATGCCGATGATGCAGGCCACAAACATGGACAGGGAGCCCAGCAGGATGGTATAGGGAATACGGTGCAGGAATTCCGGGAGAACCTCATAGCCGCCCAGCCAGGAGGTTCCGAAGTTCCCGCGCAGCACCCCCAGAATATAGTTGACATATTGAACGACCAGCGGCTTGTCCAGCCCAAGCTCCGCCCGCTTGGCGGCCAGGGCCTCCGCCGTGGCGTCCTGGCCCAGTATCATCACCGCCGGGTCGCCCTGGGCCAGATTCAGCACAATAAAAATGATAAACGTAATGCCCAGCACCACCGGTATCAGCAGCAGCAGGCGCTTTAAGATATACTTCAGCAAGTTCTTCTGCAAGTTCTTCCCTCCCGGAATAACGGGCCGCCCCGGACCGCTTCGCCGGGTCCGGGGACGGCCGTATTGGTCAATGCCTCAAGCGGACGTTCACAGGCCCCTTGGATCAGGACCAGTCGTAGAAGTACACCACGCCCAGCGGGTAGATCTTGACGCCCTGGAGGTCGGCGCGGTAGGCCATGGTGCTGGTGTTGGCGAACAGGGGCACCTCATAGGCCTCGTCGGTGCAGATGTCCACCATCTGGAGATAGAGCTCCTTCCGGGCGTCCCCCTGGGCCTTGCGGGCCTCCATGCCCAGGTCGTAGATCTCCTTCGTGCGGGCGTGCTGGTTGTTCAGGGTCTGGGCATAGTTGGCCTCGGTGGCCATGAAGAAGTTGAGGAAGCCGTCGGCGTCCAGCAGGGAGCTGCTGGTGTTGCGGATCATGCCGCCGTAGGTTCCGGCGTACCACATGTCGTTGAAGGTGGGGGTGTCCACCGCGTTGACCTTGCAGTTGATCCCGATCTCCATCAGCTGGGCCTGAATGATCTGGGCGGCGGTGTCGCTCACGGTTCCGGCCTCCACGATGATCTGGAACTCCTCGTTCTGATAGCCGGAGGCGGCCAGATACTCCTTGGCCTTCTCCATGTCCTGCTCCACCACCTTGTAGCCCTCGGGATGGCCGGAGTAGGAGGCGCACATGTCGATGTCGATGCGGGTGGCGTAGCCCTCGGTGGCGCCCAGAATCACGTCCTCCTTGTTGACGGCGTACTGAACGGCCTTCCGGAAGTCGGTGTTTTCCCCGGGCTGGCCCGCGTTGGAGCTGATGTGCAGGGTCACGCGCCCGGCGGAGTCGCCGCTGGCCCAGGTGGCGCCGCTGGCCTGGTTCAGGTTGAGGCAGCTGCTGATGGAGGGGGAGCGGATGGCGTCGATGTCCCCATTCTCCAGGGCGATGATCTGGGTGGAGGCGTCGGTCATGGTCTTGATATAGATGTTCTTTATGGCCGCCTCACCGTTCCAGTAGTCGGGGAAGGCCTTCAGCGTGATGGTGTCGCCGCTGACGGCGGAGACAAACTGATAGGGGCCGGTGCCGATGGGGGCCTTCTGATAGCCCTCCGGACCCTCCTTCTCATAATAGGCCTTGCTGATGATGCCGCCGGCGCGGGAGGCGCAGCCGTTGAGGAACGCCGCGTAGGGGGCGGTGAGGTAAATCTTCACCGTGCTGCCGTCCACCGCCTCGGCGTGGTCGTAGTTGATGATCAGCGCCTTGCCCGTGGAGTTCTGCACGGACAGATCGAAGGTGTACACCACGTCCTCGGCGGTCATGTCGCTGCCGTCGTGGAACTTGACGCCGCTGCGCAGGTTGAAGGTGTAGCACAGCCCGTCCTCAGAGACGGACCAGGTCTCCGCCAGGCACGGCTTCAGGGAGCCGTCGGCGTCCAGGAATACCAGCGTATCGTAGATGTTGTTCAGCACCAGATAGTCGTTGCCGTTGGAGCCCTCGGCGCCGCAGGGGAAAAACCGGGTGGGCTCGCCGCTGGTGGCCAGGGTGGCGGAGTCCCTCGCCCCTCCGGGCGCCTGGGAGCCGCCCGCGGGAGACTGGGACTGGCTTCCCCCCGGGTCGGAGGCGGCCGGCGTGTCCCCGGCACAGGCGGACAGAAGGGCGAAGGACAGAGTCCCCGCCAAAAGCAGAGCCAAGGTTTTACGCAAGTTCTTTTTCACGTTCTTTCTCTCCTTTTCATTTGCTCCGTCCCTCCCGGGCCGGGCAGGGCGCGGGTGATTTTTTCCCGCAATGATATAGATTAGCAAAACCAGTGCCAAATATGGGGGACGGCCAAAATTTCCCCTGGAAACGGGCTGTTTCTCCGGCGCGGCGCACAGCCCCGCGCCCCCCGGCGCCGCGGGCCGCCGCCGCTCCCGGGGGACGGCGGCGGTCCGGCAACAAGCAGCGCGCCCCATTTATCCCTTTTTCGCGCAAAATGGGATAAATGGAGCGCGCACTGGGTCCACCCCGCCGGGGCCCGTCAGAGGCCGGACCGCTCCCCGGCATAGTAGCTTCCCTGCTGGGTCAAATGCACGCCGCCCCTTCCCCGTTCCACCGACACCAGGCCCATTTGGGACAGCTCCACCAGAAGCTTTCGCACCTGGGCCTCGGACAGCCACAGGTCCCGGTTGGCCAGATAGGCGCGGATGCTCCGCCTCCCGGCCCCGATCCCGGCGGCGTTGATGGCCGCCACCGCCTCCAGGACGGAAGCGCCCTGGGGCGGGAGGTCCGCTCCGGGGCAGACGCGGGCCGGCTCAGGCTCCAGGCCGCCCAGCTCCTCCCCGCCGCCCTGCAGATAGGGGGGCAGGTCGGCGGCCTCGATCACGGGAAGCCCCAGGTTGGAGAGATATTCCACACAGTTGGACAGCTCCCGCACGTTGCCGGGGAACGAGTAGGCGCGGATGTGCTCCCGCGCCTCCTCCGACAGGGTGAAGGTCCCGTTCAGCTTCTGCCGGATATAGTCAAAGAGGGGCAGGATATCCTCCCGGCGGTCCCGGAGGGGCGGGATATAGAGGGGCAGGACATTCAGGCGGTAGAAGAGGTCGCTTCGGAACTCCCGGCGGCGTATCATCTGGGGGATATCCTTGTTGGTGGCGGCGATGACCCGCACGTCCACCGGGATCACCGTGTCGCCCCCCACCCGGACCACCTCCTTCTCCTGAAGGACCCTCAGCAGCCGGACCTGAAGGTGCAGGGGCATCTCCCCGATTTCGTCCAAAAACAGCGTGCCCTTGTGGGCCAGCTCAAACAGCCCCTGCTTCCCGTTCCGGTTGGCCCCGGTAAAGGCCCCCTTCTCATAGCCGAACAGCTCGCTCTCCAACAGGCTCTCCACAATGGCTCCGCAGTTGACCGCCACAAAGGGCTGCCGGCTGCGGGGCGAGGCGCTGTGAATGGACTGGGCGAACAGCTCCTTGCCCACGCCGGTGGCCCCGGTGATCAGCACGTTGGAGCTGGAGGCCGCCATCCGCTGGGCGATTTTTTTGCACTCGCCCAGCTTGGCGCTGGCGCCCACAATGTCCCGGAAGGTGTACTTCGCCTTGGACCTGCTGTCGGAAACCTGACGGCGCAGGTTGCCCTGGCGCTGCTCCTCCGCCCAGTAGTCGGAGATCTGGAGATAGCCGGTCTCCCGCCCCGTCTGGACCACCTGGTTGAGCTTGACCGCATAGGTTTTCCCCTCCTGGACCACCAGCTGCTCCCGCGCCTCGTCCCCCCGGTGGATCTCACAGGAGCGCAGAAAGGGAAACGCGTCGAACAGCCGGCGGCCGATCAGCTCCCGGGGCGGCCTGCCCATCAGCGACGCCGCGTACGCGTCGCAGTAAAAGATGGTCAGGGTCTGCGTAAAGGCCACCAGGCCCCGCTGCGGGGCCTCGTTGCCCACCATCGTGTCAAATTCGCTGACCGAGAGGTCGTCGATGGAGGGGCTGAACTGGGTGCACACCCGCCGGCAGTAGGAGGCAAAGGCGGGCACGGAGGTGATGTCGTGAATTCCCAGGCACAGGGCCAGCTCAAAGATGGAGGAGGCGTTGAGCATCCGCCCGCGCACCTGGTAGTCGGCCTGCCTCCCCTGGGGCAGGGGCACGCTGCTGAACAGCACGATGGGGCCCGTCAGCCGCTCCTCCCCCAGGCCGGGATACCACACCTGGAGGCTGTCCGGGGCCAGCCCCAGCCTCTGCAGGAGAATGCGCCGGGTCATGGCCGCCCTGCGGTTCTCATGCACCACGGTGACGGGCCCGCCGCGGCTCAGGCGGCGGATGGCCTCCAGCTGTTCCTTCAGAAGGGTGTAGCCGCACTGGACAATCGCCGCCCCGGGCGTCAGGTATTTCTGCGCGTAGGGCACGATGTCCATGGCGGTGACCAGCGCGGCGTCCGCGTGAATCCGCCTCCCATGGGTCTCGGACACCGGGAACACCTCGATGGATGTATTCGGGAAGATGCTTTCCAGCACCACCTTGTGGTTGTCCGCGGTCAGGGGAATATTGCTGACGATGGCAATTTTTTTCATTTCTGCCTCCATTACGCGGTGGGAACACGGGGTTTGGCATCAAATCTGCTTTATATTCTGTACAGGAGCGGGCTCCACCATTATACCGGCAAACCCCACCCCCGTCAAGGACCGCCGCCGCGCATCCCGGGCCGGCGCAAATCATTCAGCAAGGAGGACGTCAACGCCATGAAAATCACCCAGGTCAAAACATTTGTTGTCAACGTCTACCGCACCAATTTCGTATTCGTCAAGCTGGAAACCGACTCCGGCCTGTCCGGCGTGGGGGAGGGCACCCTGGAATACAAGGAACGCGCCCTGCTGGGGGCGGTGGAGGATCTGAAGGACTACCTCATCGGCCAGGACCCCCGCCTCATTGAAAAGCACACGTTTATGATGTACCGGGAGTCCTACTGGCGGACCGGGCCCGTGCTGATGAGCGCCATCAGCGCGGTGGAGATGGCCATGTGGGACATTCTGGGAAAATCCTGCCGGATGCCGGTCCACGCCCTGCTGGGCGGCGCGGTCCGGGACGAGATCAAGATGTACGCCAACGGCTGGTTCGCCGGGGCCGACACCCCGGAGGAGTTCGCCGCCAGGGCGCGCGCCGCCGTGGCCAAGGGCGTTCGGGCGCTGAAATGGGACCCCTTCCGCTCCGCCTACCTCACCCTGGACCGCCGCCAGTTCGCCCAGGCCATAGACTGCGTGGCGGCGGTCCGCCAGGCCGTGGGGAACGACGTGGACCTGATGATCGAGGGCCACGGGCGCTTCAATGTGGAGACCGCCGTCCGGGTGGCCGCCGCCCTGGCCCCCTACGAGCCCATGTTTTTTGAGGAGCCGGTTCCGCCGGACAGCCTGGACGCGCTGGCCCAGGTCCACCGCCGTTCCCCTGTGCCCATCGCCGCGGGAGAGCGGATCTACTCCCTGAGCCAGTTCCATGACTTCCTGCGGCGGGGCTGCGCCGATTTCTTCCAGCCCGATGTGAGCCACTGCGGCGGCATCCTGGCGGTGAAGAAAATGGCGGCGATGGCGGAGCCGTGCTACATCAGCATGGCCCCCCACAACCCCAGCGGACCCGTGGCCAACGCCGCGTGCCTTCAGCTGGCCGGCTGCACAGCCAACTACGCCATTCTGGAAATCATGCTCACCGACGTGGCCTGGCGGCGGCAGCTGACCAACGAGGCGGTGGAATTCCACGACGGGGCCATCCGCATCCCCGGCGGCCCCGGCCTGGGGTTGGAGCTGAACGAGGACGCCTGCGCCGCCCACCCCTTTCAGCCGGTCTACCTGCGCCACTACCGGGGCACCCTTACCGATATCCGCCCCCAGGGCGGCGGAACCGCCTGCTACTTTCAGGGAATGGAGTAGCGGGCGTCCGGGCGGGAGCGCCCTCCCGTCCATCCACAAAAGCCGGCGGACAATCAGGGGCAGAACCCAATCGGGTTCTGCCCCTGTGCGCGCCGTCCGCGTCCTTCTCCAGCCCCGGCCCCACAAAGCCTCTCCTCACACCAGAAATCGGTTCCATATGCTGCGCCCCTGTTGATCGCATAAAAAGCGGGGCAATGCAAGCGCGGAGACGGCCGCTCCGGGCGGAAACGGGGGACAATATTTCTTGACAGGGCCGGGAAAATGTACTATTGTTAATGATAGTAAACTCTGCCGCGCACCTTTGCTCCCGCAGGAATTTATGGAGGCGGTCAGGTGAATTGGAAATGGTAAATGTTGTCATTCTGATGGAGTGTCTTGGAATCTGTCTGATCTTTGTGGCCCTGATCCTTCTGCTGAACGGGGAGGGCGCCCGGGAACAGAAGCTGCTGATCTTCATCATGTGCGGCTCGCTGGTGCAGAACGTGGGCTACCTGCTGGAGCTGACCGCCCCCACTCTGGAGGCCGCCGTGGCGGCGGTGACGGTGGAAAATGTGGGCTCCGCCTTCGTCCCGCTGTGCTACTGCTGGTTTATCTATATCTACTGCTACGCGGCACCCCCCAAGCGGCTGCTGCGCACGCTGGCCGCCGTCAACTTTCTGGTTCTGCCCACGGTGTTCTTCAACTGGGGCGGCCTGTTTTACCGGGACTTCCAGTGGCTGTCCGCGGCGGACGGCTTCCATTACATCAGCATCACCTACGGCCCGCTGTACACCCTGTTCATGTTCACCCGCATCATTATCCCCTATGTTCTGTGCTTCGCCGCCCTGGTGCGGGCCATCCGCATGCGCTCCGACCGGGAGGTCAACCGCCAGTACCAGACCATTTTGTTCATCTCCACCCTGCCCGTCGTCATGCTGGCGGCCTATGTGTTCAAGCTGTTCAATGTGTTTGACCTGACCCCGGTGACGCTGGCCATCGCCATGTCCATGGTGGTCATCGTGGTGTGGAGCCGCCGCAATTACGACTTCCGGCGCCTGGCCGCGGAAAAGGTGCTGGAGAGCCTGGGCGACGGCGTCATCGCCCTGGACGACCACGACAGGCTGATCAGCTACAACCGGGCGGCCGCCCATATTTTTGCCAGCCTCCCCGCCCACAAGCTGGGGGAGAACATCCGGGTGGTGGAGGATTTCCGGGAGGAAATGCTCAACGAGGACATCCCCTGGAGCTTCTCCATCAACGGGCAGAACTACGAGTGCCACAGCAAGCAGATCATCGGGGACAACGGCCAGAAGCAGGGCTGCGTGATCCTGATCCTGGACATGACCGACATCAAGGCCTACATCAACGAGATCAAGCGGGTGCGGCAGCAGGCGGAAAAGGCCAACATCGCCAAGAGCGAATTTCTGGCCAACATGTCCCACGAGATCCGCACCCCCATGAACGCCATCATCGGCCTCAACGACATCATCATGGAGGAGTGC